>Ga0307515_10001108_pt1 | contig 61619 bp, 69 predicted proteins | sample 17_EM_MG_FD_194513 | JGI IMG/M metagenome (GOLD analysis project Ga0307515, IMG submission 194513) | Populus trichocarpa ectomycorrhiza microbial communities from riparian zone in the Pacific Northwest, United States - 17_EM | ecosystem: Host-associated > Plants > Roots > Unclassified | place... | reverse complement strand
CCAGACTGCCCACGCAGCTCAACAGCCGCATCGACGAACTGCTCCCCCACAACTGGCAATCCCCGCGCTGAGGTTCAACTCGCAGCGGCAATCCACGGCCGGCGGGGTGGGAGAACGGGACGCTTACACCACAATGGCTAAGCCGAAGCCCATTGAAGGCGCTCGTTCGTGACGGGTCGGGAATCACGTTCAAGAGCGGATTGGGCGTTGAGCGCGAGGTTGCGAGGAACGAGTTGGTCTTTCGGCCGCTAGCTGACAAGCTTACTGAGCGCTTGTTGCTCATTGAGCAAAGCGGGCGAAGGCTTCCCGTTATTGCGTCGAAGCTGCAGGAGTATTTCAAAGTGGCTCTGATAGCGACAGAAGCACGTCTTGGTCGAAGGAATACGAGATAAAAGCGCCCTGCTGTCCGAACACCCGCCAGCGTTGCGCGCAGTAGACGATCGCCATTCGAGTCATCGGGGAACTCCCCGCGGTAGCCAGCGAGCCAGATGCACCGATCGACGGCGACGAACTCTTGCCACCTTTCGCCTCGAACGAGTCCACATTTTCGACGTTAAGCTCGCAGCGAGTGCGGACGTTCATTGAGACGGTGTCCGAAAAGGGCGTGTGCCCGAAGAATTGGGATGCCCCGTCTCATGGCTGCTGATCAGCAGTGACGACCAGACATTCGGCGCCTGGCTCTCGATGTACCGCTCATGGCCGATCCTGCCACATCCGCGCCGGCGCTACTGGGCCCGTTGCTGACCTTCGCCTGGGCCGCCTCCGGTCCCCGGAAGTAGAAGCCCAGAAAACGTGGACCTGGTTGACAGCGCTACCTTATAGCGGCACGTCGACTTGCGGTCAAGCCAGCGCTGCGCCGAACGTGGTCAGCAGGCGTGACCAAGCGCGTTCCGCCTGGGTGGCGTCGTAGACAGTCGTGTCGGGCGGGCACCAACCGTGAGCGGCGGGGTACACCTCCACTTCGGCTGACAGCTTTGCGCTGTCAAACGCAGACCGCAACGCGGTCTTGGCCTCAGGGTCCTTGGTGTCATCGCTCTCGGCTATCGCGACGAGGTAGCGGGCACGCGTCTGGGCCACCAGACGATGCGGACTATCAGGACTCGCCGTCACCATCGCGGCCCCATGAAACGTACCGACAGCGCCCACGCGGCCCGGCGCCACGGTGGCCGTTCGCACTGCAATCGGACCGCCCATGCAATAGCCAGTGGTACCCATTTTGCGCGCCTTGTCCACCTCGGACTGAGCATCAAGCCATGCCACGAAAGTCTTCCCGTCACTCAGATGCATCGCCGGCGTCAGCGCCTGCATGAGTGGCATCACCTCGGGTATGGGGGTCCGGCCGCCCTGCGCCGCGGTGGGCGCCTTCTTCTGCCTGTAGAAGGGGTTGACGACCAGGACGCTGTAACCCGATTCTGCAAGCCTCCGGCCCATCTGTCTGAAGGCGGGGCGCAGGCCAAATATGTCCGGCCACACCAGCACCCCAGGCGCGACGCCGGAACTGGGAGTGACGAAGTACGCATCGCAATTCCCGTCGGGCGTGGTGATGTTCACCTCTCGCTCGACCACGGCCACGGCGTTGGCCACGCTCGGTAGCGCGGTCAGCATGCCGGCAGACGCAGCCCACGTCGCGAAATCGCGCCGGGTGTACTTGTTGAGCTCTTCCTGGTCGTTTGCGTCACACATCGTTGGGATACCTTAGAGATGAACGGATTTGGTCTCAATACGAAGACGATAAAACAGCAGCCCTGGAGGGAAGAGGAGAAGAACGGGCTGTCAAACGCAGTTTCCGCCGCGAGACTTAGGGGAGACTTAAGGGGATGCATTTCGTGCCGACAGCAAGGGAGGCGGGCTTGCCACAGGCCCATTGCGTCCAACGAGTGCGTCGCTCTGCGACCGGGTGAGCGGACCGAGCAGATGCTCCATTGCCCCCTGTCCGCGTTCAGTGCCGCAATAGGAGGCAAGTCCTCATCTCGCCAGGCCCTGAGGCGCAGCCGCGCTGTCTGCAGTTCTGGAATTGCGCGGGTCATCTGGCATGGGAGGAGTGAGGGTATGTCCGGTTGTGGCCGTTTGCAGCGGATGCCTTATGTACGATAGGTCGCCCCAGACGGGGACCAATTCACCTTCGTCCAGTCACCATCCGGAACGAAAGCTTCCAAGCCTTCCTTCGCTATGGTTGTGGCCACCACGCTTGGATTCTCACTCAGCACCCCGCTGGCGCCGACACGAGCGCCGCGGTCGGTCAAGATGACCCAGTATGGGTAGCGTTCAAGTTGCGCACCATCGGACCGACAGACTTCAACCCTCCCGTTGGCGGCATAGCCAACGAAATAGTTTCCACCCTCGTAGTTTGAGCTCTCGCGCTCCTCAATGTCACTGACCGGCAGGCGTGCCATGACGCGGCGTGCGACTTCTTCAAACGGTGCGTCGCCGGTCGAGTCACGAAGGAACAAAACGATGTGCATGCTTTGGGATAGGCAATGAAGGGTCAGAAGTCGTTGAACTGGGGGCACGGAGCGACTGTCCGGTTTTGGCCGATGGCGGCCCGCTGCGCAAAGGTGCAGGCCGCTTCAACCTCAGTTCCTCGCGCTGACCAACGGGCAAAGGCTTCTGATTGCAAGAAGCGCCGAGAGGAGGCCGAGGATAAGGGCCACTGCGACCCATACGAAAGGCGATGCAAAGGCCGCAATCATGCTGAATGGAGAGAACACCACCTCAGCAACTACAGCGCTTGACGTTGCTGCCGGATGAAATCGGCCACCGCAAAGCTTGCAGCTGGCGGGAAACATTGCGCCGGAGCTCCATACGCGTAGGGCGTTGACACCGTGCGCGCGATGACAGTTGGGGCAGAGTTCCATCGCGGTCATTGGGTCGTTCGTGGACGTTCAGCCCGGCGGTAGCTGATTAGAAGGCGCCGAACGGCGGTCATCAGTGTTGAAATTGAACGGGCACGGTGAAGGTCGGCTTCTATGAGGACTTGTTTGTCAAGCGGTGTCGGTCAACATATCGATGGATGGTATTTCATGATGGCCTCTGCACTGCATTGAGTCTACGCACAGGGCTTGGCTCGGAATGCATCCGGGTTGAAGGTCGGGGCGTGACGAACGTTCGAGCCACTGCTCGGACGAGCTTCTATCCGTGCACGGTGTGGATGCCGTGCACCTCATGCAGCATGCGCGCGAAGCGCAATGGCAAACCCCAGTTACCGACGCGCCCCTTCTTTTTGGTCGGTCACCGTGTGGTGACCCGCCGACCTTCCGGGCGCGTCGACCTTTGACCATCAATGTGCTCCTTGCTTAGCCGTGTGGGGGTGGAGTTGCTCGCGTCGCTTCAGGCGCCGGCCGGCTTTAGCACTGCGCCGGACGGTATTTCCCCATGCTCGAGGTAGCGCCACAGCGCGATGGCCAGGCGCCGTGCTAGCGCCACGATGCCCACGCGCCGCATGCGCTTGCCACTGCCGGCGAAGCGACGGTTGAACCACTGCGTCAACGCGCTGTCGGGTTGCAGACGCAGCCATCCCCAGGCGAGCTCTACCAGTAACGCCCGGGCTCGCTTGTTGCCTGCCTTGCTGATGCCTTGCTCAATCTTGCTGCCGCCGCTGTCATAGGGCGTGGGCACCAGACCCAGGCAGCCAGCGAGTTCGCGCCGGTTGGCGAAGCGCCGCCAACCGAAGAGTTCCTTGTCCAGCACCCAGGCTGTCTTGAGACCGATGGCCCGCAACTGAGTCAGGTACGCCACCACCGGCTGCTTGCCGGTCTCGACCTCCAGGCGTCGTTCAGCCTCCAACGCCTTCACCTGCTGCTTGACCAGCGACAGCCGTGCGCTCTCGCGTTCGATTTCGGCACGCAACACAGGCGGCACTTCCTCGCGATGACGCTCCCACCAGCTTGACCAATCACGCCCGCCGATGACGACGTTCGGGCGCAGGTTGTGCAGCACCAGCAGCGAGCCGATGCGGTTCATGTGTGCGGTGCGCTCCGTCGTCAGCCGGGTGAGCTCGCGATGCGTGCGGCGCGCGTCTTCGTCCTCGGGCGTCGGTTCGCGCAACACCGACCAAACGCGTTCGCCACCGTGGTGGCGCAGCAGCATCGCCAGCAGCTTGTCGCCGTCGAGGCGGTCGGTCTTGGCCCGCCTGGCGCGTCGGTTCACCTCGATGCTGGCGGCGTCGACCACGATGTTGTCGACGCCTTGCTGACCCAGCCAGCGGTGCAACCACCAGCCGTCGCGCCCCGCCTCGTAGCAGGAGTGCGCCTTGGCCAGTGGTTCGAGCTTGCAGCGCTCTGCCGCCTTGCGAACGCAATCGGCGACCGCTGCCGTATCGCCTGCGTCCACGTTGTAGCGGCTCGGGCCACGACATCCATCGCTGGCCGTCACCTTCCACTTCTTGTCGCCCAACTCAAAGCTGATGTACAGCTCGCCCGCCTGCGCCGTATCCTTGCCTGGTAGGACTGTCTGGGTCGTCATTTCCGTCTCCTTGTCTAAAGGTTGGGAATCCCGTTGTAACTAAACGGGAGTGACTCGGGTAGTCCTACATAGCATCTTGTGGCCCATTGTTGCCCGACCCGCGGTCAGTGCGCACACGCTCTTGAAACCCGCGATTGACCGTCTGCGGCCGGGGGAGCTTGACGCCCACTTACAGCCGGCCACGATGTGACGTCACTGCAGTACACCCCAGGCGAACCAGGCGAGGATGCCCGTTACAAGCACCCAGGTGCCTCTCCGGCAGATTTGCCTTCCTTCCTCTGAATACTCATCGCCCGAACCGACGGACCAGGCGACGCCAGTCAGAAGGATGCGCGCTGAAGGCGACTTCCGCTTCTCGGCATCCAAGACATGTCCGCCCACGACCACTCCCAGGTAGGTGTAGTAGATGCCGCAAGCCGTGCCAAAAAGGGCAAGGAGAGTGTGCAGAGTCATGTCTCATGCCGTCGTGGCCGGTGGGGGCCATGGGCCTTCAGTGAGCGGGTCATCCTGTCCGTCAGAAGCGAAGCCGTGAATACCAGTTGAGTGCTCGGCTTGAACGACCGCTTGTGGCCCGAATGCGCTACTTCGGCGTCGCATCCAACTCTTCATTCCGGGCCTGGTGGGTTGAGGATTGAGCGAACAGCATCGCGAGCACGGTAACGTTCAAACCACGCCCCCAAGGCCTCATGCTCATCGAGAACGTTCACCCCGTTGGTTCTTCCGAACTCCAATGCGGCCGCCAAAGTACAGTCGACGATGGTTGGGCGGTTTCCCGCGATGAACGGCCCGTTCGACTGAACCTCCCGATTAAGTGCCTTCAAACCTACCGGCAACTGGCCTTTGTAGTGGATGCCAATCGCAGGGTCGGGGAACCTAGCTCGCTGCGTCACTGTGGCCTGCACATACCGACAAAGGAGGTAGAAGACCCTGAGCTCCGCAATTCGGTCCAACTCGCGAACCTTCGCTCGCTCCAGCGCCGTCCTGCCAAACAACGATGGCTCCGGATAGCATTCTTCGAGGTACTCGGCTATGGCAAGCGATTCACTCACGAAGGTGCCGTCGCTCACCTCCAAAACAGGAACCTTACCGAGAGCATTGCGAGCCAAGTGGGCAGCCTCTTGATACAGGCCGCCCTGAAGATTCACCTCCTGGACCGGCACGACGATGCCGGCGATATTCTTCTCGGCGAGATAGAGTCGCACCCGGTTTGGTGACGGAGCTCCGGGAACAAAATAAAGTTTCATGGGTACCGGTTCAACGTCTGGTTTTGGCCGCATTCTGCACGTCGCGCGACCGGCCCATTGGGCCCGAAGCGGTCCTCCGAAGCTCTCGGGCCGGACATCGGAATGCTTCTGTTGACAGGGGGCGCCTTCTACAGTTTGCAGCCCAGCCGTACCCACTCGTGAAGGTCCTGGGCCACTTCGACAAAGTCAGTACGGGACATGCTGCCGTGGTCCACCAGGTACACGGATGTTGGCCATTTGTCCGGGGCAACCACGATAGCTCTACCTCCGCCGTCATCGCCAATCGTCAACCAGCCGGGACAGTACTTCCCAGTTTCGTAGGTCTCATTGCGCTCAAGAATTTCGGCAGGGGCGTAGAACCGTACGAGGTCGCCAACGGAGGCGCCGTCGGTTCGCGACAGCATCACACGCAAGGGAAATGAGACGGCACACCCGCTCCATTCCTCTACTGCGCGAAATATGTCTTCAGGCGTCATGAGTTAGGTGCTTGCTTGGAAGGACCGGTTTTGGCCGTTGTCAGGCGTTGAGGAAAAACGCTTTGTGGAACACATCGTCAGCGCGATGTAGCTCGAACCTGTGCGCTACGCCGCGACTTGCCAGCGCAGAAGAGACCATGGCTGCATCGCGCTCCAAGGCGGCCAAAGTATCAGCTTCGGCGCTGAGGATGAAGGCGCCCTTCCCATCTTCGCGAAAGACGAAGTGCGAACACTCCCGCACGGATACGTGGTGCGTGTCGCCCTCTGATGGCGTTAGGCCACACTCCCTCAGCAATGACCGGAGCTTCGGAACCGATGCCTCTACCGGCAGATGTCCGTAAGCAGTTGGGATGTCGGCTTCATTCATGGTGATGTTCGATGTCCAGTATTGGCCGATTGTCGCCCGCCCGATGGTCAGTGTGCACGCGCTCCCGTTGACCGGTTGCGGCCGGAGAGCTAGGGCCCATACGGTTGCACGCCGATGCTCCATAGCGGCCGTTCAGGGCCTTCGCTACTCGCCTGCTTCTCGCGCTCGTTCATAGGCGTCAAGTAACCGCCCCAGCATCGCGCGCTCGTCGTCCGACGTGGCGTTCCCGTGGTCGACGACAATGCCGTTGACGAGGTAGTACTCCGTGTCATTGCGAATAGAGCCGCGCTTAACGATGCGCTTGTACGACGAAGCGTAGCGACGCCGAACTTCCGACGCCGTCAGGAGCCCGCCGGCCCGGAGCACCTCGTCCAGAGCTGCAATTCCGTCAGCCGGACGGTCGCTCAAGTCTTCGATAATGTCATTGGCAGCCTGCCGCAGGCCTTCAAGCGCCTTCGACTTACCGTGTCGCTCAACAATCCCCGCGCACACCGTCGCGAGATTGACATTCGAAGTCGGGTCCACGCGCCAGACGTGGGTTGAGTAGAAGGACACGAACTCCAGCAACTCTTGGAACTCACGCTCGCGGTCGGCCGAAAGTGGTTTAGTTGTCAAACGGGTTTGGTGTAGTTAAGGAATGTCCGGTCGTGGCCGCTTGCGGGCGAGAGGATGGGGGCTCATTTGCGCGTGCGAAGTAACGCGTGAACGATTATCGCGACGCCAACAAGCACAGCGGGCAATCCTCCGGCCCAGGCCTCGTATCCGACCGGAAGCAGCATCTTGAATGCATCGTCTATCCAGCAGGTACCGCGGCACATACGGCCTCCGGTAAGCATGAGGGCGCCGCCGATAAGAACACCTGCAGCGCCAATGGCGATTTCTCCTTTCAATGGGAACTCCTTGCTACCGTCCGCTCCTGGCCGATTGTTGCCGGACGAGCGGTTAGTGCGCACGCGCATCGAAGTCGAGTCGGTGGCGTGGCGGGGCAAGAGCTATGAGCTATCACTAACTTTGGCCCTGGCATGCTCCAATCGAACCATGACCTCGCCCCAACGCTGGACCTACCTGAATGTGCCCGACGAGCGCAGGAGGAAACTCGAAAGCTTCGGTGACTTCGACCGGCTTCTCGGTGAAGTCGTCAAGGAGGCGGCCTGCAACTTCGTGCGATGGGAGGACGGCAGCAACGAGGTGCCCCCGGAGTTCTTCCGGCCAGTGTTCCGGGTCCTGCTCCTGAGAACGGGCGACGCGCTTTTCAACGGGCCGCACGGCCTTCGCGCCGCCTACTACCGCGACGCGGATGAAGGAGCCAAGGCGAATCGCCGGCTGCTGTCCGCGCTTGAGAACAAATTACTCGCCACCGTGAAGCCGTCAGGAGAACGAGGGCAAGACCTGACCGGCGCGCAGCTGGCATTGCGAGGCGGCGGCTCGAAGATTTGGTCGGAGACGAACCCATACGGGGTGCAGCCGGGCGGGCCTGACCCGCAATTGGACAATTGCAGATGGCAAGATGCGGCGCAGCTTGAGAGTCCGGACGGAAACTGCGATGCTCGTCGCGGCATTGATGCGGCTCGCGTTGAATGCTTCCACGTGAAGGGCGCATGGCGCAACGCCCGCAACAAGACATGCATCACGAAAGACAAGTTGGGTCGAGCGGCGGATATCCACGCGAAGGGGTCGTCCTGAGGGAGCAGTTCGAAGCTGCTCAGTGAAGGTCGTCCTTGGACGTCCGCATTTGGCCGGGTGCCGCCGGTCACCCGAACGACACGATGTCGCCAATGTTGGGCTCGCCCTCAAGCCGGTCCCACTGCTGGCTGATGGCCGTCACCACGGACGAGACGGTCTGGTCAGGCCATGCTCGAAAGCCGCCTGGTGAGTATGGGTTGTTTCCCGCCTTGAGCCGCGCTCGAGAACCGCCGCACAGACTGACAAGGTCGCGGCCTTCCACTCGTCGGAACTCGCATCTGGGATGCGTGCCTTGACCCAGTTGAGGATGACCCACAGACCCACCCAGTCGTCGCGGGCAAAGTCCAGCACGTCCTCCACAACGGTGGCCATTTCGGGGTCAGTTTGCATTTCTAAGGGTTGCAGCTGCGATTTTTGGCGGCGGCGCCGAGAGTCCGGTCTTGGCCGATTGTTGCCTGCCGTTGGGTCAGTGCGCACGCGCTTCGGAGGGTGGCCGGCTCGACGTTGTTGCTCGTGCTTTTGCGACCATCGCGTCAAGCTCTTGAGACGTGAGTTCAAACTCAGGGCCCATTGTCATCACGCCTAGCTCATCGAGCCATCCGTTCACGGAGGCATGCACCTCCCGAAGTTGGGACTTCGTCGCATACGCCCAATCGGCCACTCGACCTATGAGTTCGCTATCGGGCGTCGCCCGGAGAAGTCGCTCGAGCTCGTCCGCAAAGTGCTGAGGCGTGTACGTCATCTAGAAAATCTTTGGAAACTGACCGACTAGGGCACCGAACCGGAACGAACTGGGAGGCTGGCCCCACGGTCGGCTATTGGCCGCACGGTGCCACTGCGCCGAACGGCCGGTTCTGGCCGGATTCTGCCGCAGCTATTGACGCTCCGGCGCCGCCCCGTTGGTCCCGAAGTGTTTGGCCGCGAGCTCCTTGGCGCGGCGCAGCCCCTCGTCAGTCAGGTAGACCGACTCCTGTCGGCCGTGGGGCTCCGTGATGAGCCCCTTTTCGTGTAGACCGTCCATGATTGCAAAGTCATAGCGCTTCCACACGCGTCCGTTCTCGAACTCGAAGACGCCAAGCAACGCCAGAAGCGCCGCTTCGACTTTGACCATGTCGTATTTCATGACATCGCCCCCAAGGTTCAGCACGACGATGAACCGTCTACAAGGGCCCACCACTGATTGGCTGCTGCCGCTGCACGACGGCAGCTGGCCCTACGATAGTACTTTGGTCACCCGGCCTCAACCCAGCCAACATGGTCTGCCCGCCGGGCGGGGGGCCTACGGCCTTAGTTTCGGCAGCGTACAGAGATGAAAGCAAACAAGACTCAGAAAGCCGCGTCCTGGAGCGACGTCAAGGCCAGACTGGCTCACTTCGACCACGACGGCCTGGTCGGCCTTGTGCATGACCTGTACAGGGCGAACAAGGACAACCAAGCCTTTCTTCACGCCCGTTTTGGGGTGGGGGAAGATGCCCTGGAGCCGTACAAGGCTACCATCAGCCGTTGGCTCTGGCCCGACATGTTCCGGAACCAGAGCGCGTCCGTCGCCGAGGCAAAGAAGTCCATTGCAAGCTACAAGAAGGCCATTGGCCAACCGGCGGGTCTGGCAGAACTGATGGTCTTCTACTGCGAGCGCGCGTCAGGTTTCAGCGTCGAAGTCGGCCTGGAGGATGAGGGCTTTTTCGTCGCATTGGTGCGAATGTTCGAGCAGGCATTGCTGGCTATTGCGAGACTGCCGGATGCGCAGCGGCTCTTGCTCATGGAACGTCTGGCTGCCGTGCATGACATCAGTCAGAACATTGGCTACGGAGTCGCCGATGCCATGAGCGACCTACTGGTCGAGTACGGCACCTACGATTGACGACGACGTTCAAATTCGACTTCTGGCCGTCAGACGCCGAAATGGACCTCGGCGCTAGGGACAGCGGCAATTTTTGGGCCAAAGCTCGAGATGTCAGCGAGCGTTGCATTGTGGTGGGCCCTGATGAAGGCGCCAGACGCGTGTGTCTTGTCGTGGGTGGTGTGCGCGTCTGAAGCAACGACCACCTCGTAACCAAGTGCGGCCGCGCGGCGCACAGTGGTGTCGACGCAAAACTCGGAGGCATACCCGGCGATGATGACGCGCCGAATACTCCATTCCGCCAGAAGGTCGCCGAGGTTTGTATTCAGAAAGGAATCAGCCGTCCGCTTCCTGACCATGACATCCCCAGGCACCGTCTGCAGATTGCACTGAAGTCGCCAGCCTTCCGTCTCGAAGGCGAGGGAATCCATGTCCTCGTGCTGGACGAACACAACGGGCACCCCAGCCTGCCGGGCGCGTGCGGACAAGGCATTGATTCGCACCACGACGGCATCCGCTTCATGCGGGCGCGGCGTGACATCGAAAAGTGAGCGCTGGACGTCGATGACAAGAAGAGCTTGCTTCATGGGACAAGAATTGTGAGGGCGTTTCGCACGTCCGCTCGTGGCCGGATGCGGGCGCCTACCGCAACGGGCCGTGCTCGCGACGCCAAGCGTCTGCATCCTACGCGGCGGCCGTTCTCCAAGCCGCGAAGTCTGGGAACGAATATTGCCGGCCCGAGCCGTCAACGACCAGAATCAAAACCTCCGGGTTACCCGACGGGTCATCGCCATCGAAGCATGCAATGTCCTTCCGGTCGTCTTCCACAGATGCGAAGGGCACAAGGTTCCTGCCATCGCTCTTGCGCACCTTCCAGGCGAGCTGGCCAACCGCGCTTGCGGGGTCGATGAAGACCCATGGATAGAGGCCGGCGCCCTCAGCCATTGCCGTTAGTCCACCCGGGTAGCGAAATCCCTTTGGCAGCGTCTTCGGTTCATAGGGGCAGAAGGGCATCTCGAAGCATCCTCCCAATTACGGGGTAGCGGCGAACGTCTGGTTGTGGCCGACGGCCGTCCTCAAGCTAGGTTTCCTGCTTTGGGGGCAAGCCGCTCGCGCCAGTAAGCATAGCCCCGAGACAGCCATTTCGGTCGCGGCAGCAACGACAGCCGCGCATCTGTAAACGGCATCAAGAAATCCTCAGCTCCGAACCGTTCTGTGTAGAGGGCGTTCAGCCGCCAACGTCGCCGTCGGACGCGCGCCTTTGTGACCCCGGGAACGAGGCCGCGCTCTCGTGTCGCGTTACCTCGGATAACCCCTCTCAGCCGTTCCTTTGGCATGCGGATGAGCTTGGCTCGGTAGAGTTCCTTGTGCCTCGGTGCGGTTCGGAACTTGTACTTGAGCATTGCCTGTGTCTGTCTTTAGCCGGGCCAGCACGCGCAGCACCCCGACAGCTTCTTTGCGCCCCAGCGAGACCAAAGCGGGCAAGCCTCGGCGGGAGCTTCCGGGGGCGCCCCGACGGCGTGGCCTCCTGCACTGGAAAGAATTCGTGCCGACGCGGCGCAGTCTTCAAAGCGGCGGAGGGTGAGCGAGACGCCGGCCACCATCCCCAAGCGAGCAATCGCTCGCTTTGCGAACCGCGAACAGGAAGCCCTGCCCGTCCGCACTCGATGTGCGCATCCGAAGCCCTTGTATGGCGAGATGAATCGCTGGTATCCGTCAATGGCAGCTATCGCGAAGGTCTTCATGTGCCTCGTTGAACGTCCGTGCTGAATGTCTGGCCTTGGCCGATTGTGCCTATTGGGGCGCTTGCCAAGTTCTTCCCACGCCGTTGATTGGCACCTCGGCGAAAACCGTGAACTCACGGTTTGCGATTCGGATGTTGCTGCGGCCAACCTTGCCGCGGAGGTAAGGGATGACCTCGTCAACGAGCAGCATGTCCCCCGCCTTCCGCTGAACCTCTATGAGCACCTCCTCGATACCTCGCTCCTTGAACGGCTCCAGCAGCACGGCCTGCGCCCGAACTTCCATGAGCAGGCCATGTTCGTCAACGAGGTTGGTCCACTCCGACTTCGCGGCGTCTGTCGTCGCAAAGTGGGAACGCATGAGCTCGTGGACACGACGTGGGTTCATCCGATAGCCGGGGAAATTGGACGGCGCAAGTGTATGTCCCCTGTTGGCCGCACAGCGACTTTCGTTCATCGCTACCAGTTCAATGGCTCATCATCAACGTCGGTCATCACAGATGCACGTAGTGCCTTAGCGACCGACGCCAGCTTCTTGCGAACTTCGTTCCCTGGCTTCTCGAACTCTGGCCTGTACTCGGCGACCAGCTTACCGCGAACGAGGCGCAGAAACGGTTGCCATGCGCCGCCACTAAGGAACTCCGAGTCGGCTTCCCCGGCTTGCAGGCGAATCTGGTCGCCCGTCATCGGGTTGACCGCAACATGCGCGTCGGTGCGAAGACGGAGGTCCGGTTCCTGCGAAACGACTCGTCTCCAATCTTCGAGCGAGATTGACCGCTCGGTCCCGCTGAGGCGCTCGACGAATAGGCTAATGCTCAAGTTTGCTCCTCGTTGACGCGACCGCGATGGTCAGCTTCTGCGTAAATCGTGCGGCACAGGTGAACGGCCGGTTCTGGCCGGAAGCGCAGTTCAACCTACTGCCAGAACTTCCAGGAGGGTTTGGCGGCCGCCCGGACCTTCTCAGGCCGCTTGTAGTTCGCCTCGAACTTCCACGTCCCACCCTCTTGATAGAACTCGACCGTCGACTCCAACCAGGCTTCGCCGTGCTCCTGAAAAACCGCCCAGTACTGCTCGCAGAGCTGCGCGAGGTCTTGAGAGATGTTCGCCCTGTCACTCGACTGTTCGTTTTTGAGCCCGTAGCTGATGCGGTGCCCGTCACAATCAATCGTGAGCACGCCTCGTGTCCAAGACTCGGGCGAGCACCGAATCGCCTCATGCAAAAGTGCAGTGAGGGCATCGTTGTATTTGTCTAGCTTGTCCGTCATGCCTTGATTGCTTTGCTTGGGATGCTGGTCGCCACCGACCGAATCTAGCGATTGTTGACGCGCCTTCAGTTGGTGTGCACGCGCTTCAGCCCGAGCGAATCCAAGCTGGGCCGAGATTGTGGTGTACGCGCCTCGAACGTCGGCTTCCAAGCGAATTGGGCCTCGTCGGTGAATGTCGGGTTGTGGCCGCATCCTGCCTCACGTCGAGTGGGTGTGCACGCGCTTCACGCCGCAGCATCTGGCGGCGCCGCGAAATCGACGCTTAACACTTCTGGCTATTGATTGGCCCAGCACTCACATCAACGCGGCGGTTTTTTGCCGCGCCTTGGGCATCGCTTTCGCTTGCAACAGGCAGTCGCGCGCCGAAGGCCGATACTTGCAGGCGACTGCTATCGACGCCAGCCTGCACCAACACGCCTGCTACCTCGTCGGCTCGTTGCCTCGCAAGTTGCTCAGGTTGAGCTTCATGCGCCGAGGCATAGCCTTCAATTGTCACCGGCCCCTTATTCTGTATTGCGTTGCAAGCCGCCTTGCGAAGGCGATGCACATCGTCAGGCGCGACCTTTGAATCGTTCCCCGGGAAGCGAATGGTGAGGTCCGCCTGTACGACCGAGAGCGGCGAAGCAACCAGAGGAAGACAAGCAAAAAGCAGGGCGGCGACGGTGGGTTGCTTCATCTATTCAATGTCTGGTTGTGGCCGGATTCTGACACTTGGTTAACGCTTGCAGGGCGCCAGTGAACCTGACATCCAAGAGCGTCGTTGGCATGCCTATGCGCTTTTCGTGCTCAGCGTTAGGCGGAAGAGCGCTCCATCCCGAAACTGGTAGTGGCGGGTATTGGCGCCGAAATCGCCTTTGACCCACCACTTCTCGCCGGGGCTTTCAATGAATGGAATGCCTGTGCGCGCGAACGCCTCCTTCGCCTGGTCAAAGGTTTCGAAAATAGGCACCTCGACGTCGTCTCGGGCTACAGGCGCAAAGCCCTCGCTGGCCACGATGTAGACAAACACTACGTCAAGCTTCTGGTCTTGGTCGAATCGGAACTGAAAGCCGCGCGAGGGAGCGGCCGCCCAGTAAACATCCTCAAGGTTCTCATGCGTGCGGTCGAAGTCGTAGACCACTTGCATGTCAAGCACCTCAAGCACTTCGACAACGTCGTCGTTTTTCATCTGCCGACCCAGCAGCGTCTCGAAATCCATCGCAATCCCTCGTCTTCTGAAGTTTGACACGCGGAGTGTGTGTCTTCCTAAGGTCGATTGTTCATGGAGGCCGGTTGGTGTGCACGCGCTTCAGGGCCAGGCAAACCCTCGAACTCAAAACTGCACGCGCTGCGAACGTCCGCTATCTCGCGAATTCCGAGGCGCGGCCGACCGGCTGCTTCTGGCCGCATTCTGCCTTTGATATTCGTCCCGGCCAGCGCGGTCAGCCAAAGGCGATGGACGCGACGATTGCACTCGCCTCTGCGAGCTCGGACAGGGAAACTGGACTCGCGGCCGCCGCTCCGACGTAAGTTACAAGGGCCACGTCCTGTCCGTTGGTCAGATACCAGGCGCGAACGAGGTCGTCTTCTCTGAAGAAGGTTGCACCGACACGTTGACTGGCGCCTTGGCCCCTTTCGAGGTTCGAAGCGGGCCCCAGCGCTCGGCTCTTGGCGAACTCAACCAGTAGTGCGTCAAGGTCATCTTGGCTGACGTTTGGCCTGGCACCGGCCTGGTACTTCGCCACCGAGAACTGGAGTGCGCCCACGCCCTCTGGCTTGGCCAGCGTGGGCGGCGTTCCCTCGGGCAAGTCGTCGGTGATGTCCGCCCAGCCTTCGAGCAGGGAGATGCGGACGTCTGCGAATGTGAAAGACTGGCTCATATCAAACGGATTGGAGCTCGGGGTCGGAACGTCTGGTCTTGGCCGCATTCTCCCTTTTGCGGGTTACGCATGGGATACCTACCGCCGGGGGCGGGAAGAGCGACCTGCGGAAACTCATTGCCGACACTCCAGAGGCAGCAGGCTCGCCTTGATGTCGACGGCTTGGCACTTCCAGGTGACTCGGCCGCCGGCGTCCGCGGACGGCACCAGCTGAAACGTCCGCCCGCTTACCGGTCCGCTCGAGAGCACCAGCCTGATAGTTCCGTTCGAGGTGTTCAGCTGAACGTCCTGGAGCTCGGGCGGCAGCGGCGGGCCGAACTGAACGGCCGCCAGGCTGCGGGGCAGCGCGCGCTGAGCCTCGTAGTACTCCCCGACAGCGGCGGCAGCTGCCTTGCCGTAGCGCAGCGCGTTCATGGCCTTCGCACGGGTGGTGTAGTCCTGGTAGGCCGGCAGGGCAATTGCAGCCAAGATTCCGATGCCTGCAACGATGGCCATCACCATGACCAGAATTAGGGCGATGTTGCTCGTGCCGCCTTTCCTCGCCAGCACCGCGAACTGGGCCTGAGGGTTATTGCTCGTGTTGCGTGCGCTCGCGATGAGCTTCTGGCAGTGCCGGTAGTAGCCCCCGTTCGAAATCAGTGGCGGGATGACGAACAACCCCAGCAAGTACGCGCAGTACGCGAACACTGCGAACCCAGGGGCGACGGCTGCCGAGGCGCCGATGCCTGCGGCGATGATGTTGGGAAGGATGAAGTAAAGGGCCGCCTTGCCCCACATCTTGCGGTACATGAGCCACCAAAACGTGAAGAAGAAGGCGGGCCAGTTCCAGCCGAACTTGGTCCCTTCCCTGTCGAACTCTTCGAAGCGTCGTAGGTAGTAGTCCCGGTTCTTGTCTCCGATGGCAAGTGCATAGAGCTCACGTGGGTCGGCTGCACTGGACGCTCGGGGGAGTGGGGGCAGGGCGGCCGGGTCCGCGCTGAAGGTCGGCTCCATCCGGCCGCCTTGGCTGGAAGAAACAGGTTTTCCGCAGTCCGCGCAGAAGTTGGCCGAGGCGGCGTTGGGCGTTCCGCATTGCGCGCAGTTCATCATCAGGTCCTTCAGGTGAGGGGCGGGGAGCTGCCGACAGGGCGGCAATTACAAAAGGAGGGTGAGCCGCGGCTCAGGAGCTGAGCTGGTACACACGCAGGAGGACTGTTTCGTCTGGGTTGAAAACGCAGGCCCAGGCCTTCTTGCCGGTGTAGCCGCCGTAGCTGTTCTTCGCGTTGATGTCCAACATGTACGACACGGCGGGATAGGTCTTGCCGGCGACGTAGTCGTGGGCAGGGCCCGTGCGGCTGACCTCCCCTATGCGAGCGCTCTCGGGGTCCTTCAGCATATTCCTGGCTGCTTCACCGCACTTCGCCTTGTTCGAGGCAAGGACCTGCTCCGAAGGAGGGTTTGCGTCGGGAATCTTGGTGGCAAGCTTGCGCTTGGTTTCTTCCAGGTCCCTGATGATGTCGGACGTGCTGCCTCCGGCGTCCTTGACGCCATTCGACTTCGTATAGACGGTCTTTTGGCCTTCGCCGCAGGGCACCTGGCTGAACGTGCTTCCGCACCGATAGACAGTCTGCCCGTGCACGGCTCCGCAAAGGAGCAGCGCCATGGCTGCAATGGTTTTCATTAGTTCTTCTCCTCGCCCGCGGTTGTACCGTTAAGCCGCGCGGGCGGCGAGCGCCGATAGCTCAGGAAGTGGCGCGGCCGCAACCTATCCTGGGCAAATTTCACGGATTCGAGAGGTGCGCAGAAAACTTCAGCTTCGCGCCGCACGCGGCAGCCCCTGGAGAAGGCCGCACCCGTCAACGCTGTTCATTGCGAGAGTGGTCGAGGCGCCTTGCCGGCAGTTGGTGAATGGGAGGTCGCTCGGAAGGTCCGGAGTTGGCCGATTGCGGGCTGCGGACTATGACGAGTACCCAGGGCAACCACGTTCGCCTTCTTCAAGGACAGACATCGTTATGGTCCCTCGGAAGTTGACCCTCAACAGTTCCGTTGCGGCAACGATTCGCTTCGTTGCCATCGCACCGCAAGCAGGAAGGGCCACTGTAGCTGGTTGCTTTGCCAGAACGGCAGCGACGGCGTCGCTCGGCGTTTGAAAGTCAATGCCGTCGACAACGTACATGTTCGGCAAGACGAGCAGTTCAACTCGCTCTACCCGGTCCCGGGGCACTGAGCAGCCAAGTGCAACCAACCCGGCAAAGAGAGATGGGTAGAACTTGTTCCAACTACTTGTCATGCGCAATCCTGTGCCCAATGCGAACTTCTGCTCCTGGCCGACGGCAGCTGTCGGCGCATTGTTTGTCACTCGCCGTCGTGGCGGTTCTGCTTCGACTCCGTCAAGACGCGTTCCATGATGATGGTGCGTTCCTCCCCATAGAAGGAATCGCGCACAGCCTTGAAGCCGAGGTTCGCGTAAAACTGCTCGCCCGTCACAGAAGAGGGAACAAACAAGACATCGATGCCTGCCTTTTTGGCCGCTACTTCAACCGCTTCCATGAGGTGCCGCCCGATGCCTCGCCTCTGAACTTCCGGAGTCACAAACATGGTGCGGACCGCACGCCCGTCGAAGCTCGCCGTACCTACTATCCGCTTGTCTTGAAGGGCAACAAACACCTCTCGCTGTTCGAATAGCTTCAGCAACGCCGAGGGGCTGAAGCTGGTCTCGACCCTTGCGATGACCTCAGGCGAGTAGTCCGCGGCGTTGCTTTGACGGAGCGCTTTCAGAATCACGCCGCTCACAGCCGACGCATCATCGACGGTCGCTGCGCGGACATGAACTGGAATTGATTTCGGCATCAGTGCAAGTTGGGCGGGCAGTTGTGAGGGGATTCTGTCTCGATGGCGGACGACCGCTACTGGCCGACTGCTGGCGGTCAGGTCTTCCTCAGTGCTCATCAGGTGGATGGCTTGGGCAATCCGCAACCCAACTGACGCTCGTGCCGTATTGAAAGCAACATCACTTCTCGCTCGGAATGGGCATAGAGCACTACGTAACGAGCCAGCACCAGCTCCCGCAACTCGGGCTGGCCAAGTGCTTGGGCAATTTGCCTTGCCTGCTCAGCTTGAAACTGCCCCCATCCCGACTTGGCATCAAGGAATCGAGCAGGTCGCCCACTTGTGGGGGCGAACGAAAGAAGCGCCCGCGCTTTAACCACTTCAGCCTGCAATTTCCTGAAGCGCACGGACGCGGAAGCGGCGTCTTGTTCCTCCATGAAGCTACGTGCAGCGTGCAGGCACACCAGAAGGTTCGAAACCGCCCGAACCCTTGCGTTGACGGGAATGCTCACGGTGCCGATGAGACGCCGAGTGCCTGGTCCAGATCCTCATCAGACACGAACTGCCCCGCCAAGGCTTGCCGCAGGCCGGTAATGGCGTCCTCCGCCAGCACGAGGTTGGCGTGCTCCGACTCGAGGGCATGGTAGTAGTCCAGCCGGCGTGCATCGACCAAGGCAACGTAGCTAGCCCCGTTCTTGGTCAGCACTTTTTCCGAGCCGCTGCCAACCACGTCTTCGGCCAGCTCGGTGAGCCGGGCGCGCGCTTCGCTGATGGGAATAATGTCTGATGCTCTCAATGACATATTGCAGTATCCGTTAAGGATTGCGTTAAGATCAGTCTAGCAGCCAAACCTGCGCCCTGCAATCGCCGACGGAGATGTTCGGCCCTGCGAAAGTCCGCAGTTGGCCGACTGTAGCCGGTCGCGGCAGGGCAAGCTTCGGCCCATAGCAGCTGTACGGGCCACTCCACAAAAGCCGTTCGAAACGGGTTGACTCGGTCCCGCCCGAAGGATCGCTGACCTAGCTGCAAGATGCCGGCGAACAGGCCATTCATCTTGAGCAGAGCTTCATTGACCATCGCGCGGATCGGGCGCGGCGGGTGGTCCGCTGGCACGAAGTCCTCCAGGCGCGCATGGTGAACAGGCTCTCGGCAATATCGACTCCGCGCATCGTCTGAGATGCTGTTTGCAACTGTTGGGGGATAAACTTCCAACGCATGTGCGGCATCGCGCGCCGACTGGCGGGGAGTATTTCAGCAGCCTGCTAAGTCTCAGTCATCAATCAGATCCTCAAGCATCACCGGCAATCGGCGCAGGCGCGTGCCAGTCGCATGGAATACCGCGTTCACGATGGCCGGTGCCACGCCTACCGTCGCGACCTCACCGAGCCCCTTGACGCCCAGCGCGTTGAGCCGCGTGTCGGGCTTGCCGACGAAATCGACCTCGATGCGACCGATGTCCGCCGCGACCGGCATCACGTATTCCGCCAGGTCGGCGTTGAGGAAGCCGCCGTAGCGCGGGTCGACCTCGCTTAGCTCGCGAAGCGCGGCGCCGATGCCCCAGACAACGCCGCCTTCGACCTGGCTGCGCGCCGTGCGCGGGCTCGCGACCGCACCGCAGTCCACCACGCTGACCACGCGCGGCACGCGGATGCGGCGCGTGGTCGGCTCGATCCGCACTTCGACAAAATGCGCGATGAAGCTGAAGCTGACAAAGTCCGGATAAATCGGCCCCGTGGCGGCTGGTAGCCCGCCGGTCAGGCGGCCGAACACCAGCTCGGGTTGTCCTGGCGCACGACGTCGGCTCTCGGCCTCGGCAAACGGCCGGCCCGAGGCGCGCAGCAGCGCGAGTGCGGTGACGCCACTTTCGCCGGCTGCGCTACCCGCGTTATTCCTCAGGTCTTCCATCAGCCGCTGCGAGGCTTCCAGCACCGGCGGCAGCGCCGTAGCCGTTCCCCATGACCCCGCGGTCAAATGCTGCGGCGCTGCGCGCGTGTCGCCGAGCGCGATCTTGACTGCCGCCACGGGCGCTCCGAGTGCGCGCGCCACCGTCACGGCAATGGCCGTGCGCATGCCTTGCCCCATCTCGTGCCCGCCGACCGCCACGCGCACCGTGCCGTCGGTGTCGAGCCGCACGGTCGCGATGGCTGGCGCCATGGCCGCCTTGTAGGTGCCGATCGCCACGCCCCAGCCGACCAGGTTGCCGTCGGGCGCGCGCATCGAGCCCGGCGCCATCGTGCGGCGCGCCCAGCCGAAGGTCTCGCTGCCCTTGACCAGGCACTCGGCCACATGCCGCGACGAGAACGGTTTGCCGGTGAGCGGGTCGGCCGTGGCGTCGTTGACGAGCCGGAAGGCCACCGGGTCGCGGTCGAGCGCATAGGCCATCTCGTCGATCGCACTCTCGAAGGCGAAGGCCGCCGGGTGCTCGAACGGCGCGCGCATGTAGCCCGGCGTCTGCACGTCGGTGCGCACCAGCCGCTCGCGGCCTTGGTAGTTGCCGATGCCGTAGAGCCGCGACGTGATCTCGGTGCCGAATGAGGGAAACAGGTCGTGCCGCGAAGTCTGCTGGTCGATCTCGTGAACCGCCGCGACGAGCCGACCATCGCGGTTGGCGCCGAGCCGCACGCGGTGCCGGCTCGCGGGGCGGAAGCTGGCGTTGTGGAACAGCTGCGCGCGCGTCATCACCAGCTTCACAGGCCGCTGCAGCGTGCGCGCCGCGATCGCAACCAGCGCGGTGTGCGACTGCAGCGAGTTCTTCTGGCCGAAGCCGCCGCCCAGCGTGGGCGACAGCACGCGCACCTTCGCAGGTTCGATGCCGAGCTGCTTCGCGAGGCCGTGCCGTACGCCCTCGGCGTTCTGCGTCGGTTCGCGGATGGTCAGCACGCCGTCGTTCCACTCGGCCACGGTCGCGATGATCTCCATCGGGTTCTGGTGCTGGGCCGGCAGCGTGTAGCGCAGGTCCACGGTCACGGCCGCGCCGGCGAGCGCACCCTCGGGGTCGCCCACGCGGCGGTCGGCGAACATCGGCTGCGGCAGCACCGCCGTTTGCGCGAGCGGCTCGGCGTCGGGTGCATCGAGGGTCGCGACGAAGGGCGTCGCGTCGTACGTCACCACCACCAGCGCCGCGGCCTCGCGCGCCGCCTCAAGCGTGTCGGCCACCACCATCGCGACGCTCTGGCCGCGGTAGGCGATCTGCGCCGAGCGCAATGGATAGAAGCTCTGAAAGCCGAAGCCGCCGCCCATCAGGAAGCCGCCCGTGTCGAAGCTGCCGACGTTCTCGTGCGTGAGCACCGTGCGCACGCCGCGCACGCGCTGCGCGGCGGCGGTGTCGATGCGGGTGACGGTGCCGCGTGCGATGCGCGAGGGCACGAGCGCGGCATGCAGCAGGCCGGGACGAGCATCGTCGGCCGCGTAGCGCGTGGCGCCGCGCACCTTGTCGTGCGCGTCGACGCGTTCAGCGCCGGCACGCGGGATGTTCTTCTTCGTTGTGATCGTGGGGTTCGCCATCTTCAGCTCCTGTCCTTGGCCAGCATGAGCGCGTCGGTCACCGTCTCGATGCCGAGCGCCACCTTGAACGCGTTGTGTTCGAGCGGCTTCGCGCCCACGAAGGCCAGCTCGGCCGCGCGCCGTGCGGCAGCACGCGTGAGCGGCAGGCCGACAAGGCTGCGCTCGGCCTCCGTCGCCCGCCATGGCCGGGTCGCGACGCCGCCGAGCGCGATGCGCGCATCGGCCACGCGGTTGCCGCGGATATGCACCGCCACGGCCGCCGAGGCGACCGCGAAGGCGTACGACTCGCGGTCGCGGATCTTGTGGTACATCGAAGCGCGGCCGATGGGCCCACGCGGAATGCGGATGCGCACGATCAGCTCGTCGGCGGCCAGCACCGTCTCGAGGTGCGGCGTGGCACCGGGCTCGCGGTGCAGTTCGCGCACCGCCACCGTGCGCTCGCCGCGCGGGCTCACGGTATCGACCACCGCGTCGAAGGCCGTGAGCGCGATCGCCATGTCGCCGGGGTAGATCGCCACGCAGGCCTCGCTGCCGCCGAGCACCGCATGCCCGCGGTTCGCGCCGCCGATGGCCGCGCAGCCGCTGCCGGGCGCGCGCTTGTTGCAGGCGAACTCGACGCTGCCGCGAAAGTAGGCGCAGCGCGTGCGCTGCAGCAGGTTGCCGCCCACGGTCGCCATGTTGCGCAGCTGCTGCGAGGCGGCTTTCCACAGCGACTCGGAGAGCGCAGGGAATTCGCGCAGCACCACCGCGTGCTCCGCCACGTCGCTCATCGCCGCGAGCGCGCCAATGCGCAACTCCGTGCGGTCGCTGGCGTCGATGCGCCCGAGCCCCTCGACTCGGGTGATGTCGATCACAGTGCTCGGTGCTTCCACGCCTAGCTTCATCAGGTCGAACAGCGTGGTGCCGCCCGCGAAGTAGCGCGCGCCGGGCTGGTGCTGCACGAGCAGTTGCACGGCCTCGCCGGTGCTGCGCGGGCGGAGGTAGGCAAAGTCATGCATGGCGTGCGCCCTCCAGGCGGCGCATCTGCGGCGCGGCCTCGCGGATGGCTTCGAGGATGCCGGCATAGGCGCCGCAGCGGCAGATGTTGCCGCTCATGTATTCGCGGATCTGCGCGTCGCTGGTGGCGTGGCCTTCACGCACGCAGGCAATCGCCGCCATTACCTGGCCCGGTGTGCAGTAGCCGCATTGCAGCGCGTCGTGGTCGACGAAGGACTGCTGCATGGGGTGCAGCGTGCCGTCGGGCGCCTCGATGCCTTCGATGGTGGTGACCGCGCAGCCATCGGCCTTAACCGCGAGCGTGAGGCACGAGGCCACGCGGCGGCCGTCGATATGTACCGTGCAGGCGCCGCACTGGCCGTGGTCGCAGCCCTTCTTGGCACCGGTGAGGTCCAGTTGCTCGCGCAGCACGTCGAGCAGCGAGGCCCGGGGCTCCAACGCCAGTTCGTGCAGCCTGCCGTTGACGGTGACGCGCGCTGCCTGCGAGCCGGCGTACGGGTTCGCGGCGGCGTCCGGTGTCGCAGCGACCGCACCGCAGGTGGCAGCCACGCCGGCACCAGCCGCCGTGGTCATCATGAAAGTGCGCCGGCTGAGGGCCGGCTTGCCGTCCGCCGCGCGCAATATCGGGGTGTCGTTCATCGTGGGCTTTCTTCTGGGGAGGGATTGGGTGCGGCGTCAGAACTCGCGGTCGCGCCATGCATCGACCGAGCCGCGCCCGCTGCCGCGCGCGGTGATGAAGAGCGCGACGAACACCAGCATCAGCGGATACTCGAATCCGCGGTCGATCCAGGGAAAGGTGGGCGCCAGGAGCCAGCTGATGACCAGCATCTGCACCGTCACCATCGGCGCGACGATGCGCGTGAGAAAGCCCACCGCCAGCATCAGCCCGCCCACCCCTTCGAGCAGCGCGATGAACCAGCCGATCAGTGGCGCGGCCGGCAGGTGCAGCACGTTGGCGATCAGGTTGACCGAGCCCGCCATCGGGTCGGCCATGCTGCCGTGGCTGCGGCCCAGCAGCTTTGGAACGCCGTGCGTCATGAGCATCAGCCCGAAGACGATGCGCAGCAGCAGGTAGCTCAGCGGTTCGAGGCGGCCGTAAAGCCCTTTCAGGCGCGGAAAGATCAGTGGCATGAAGTCGCTCCTTTTGTGTTTCGAGGGCGAGTCTCCTTGTTCTATTTCGTTCAATAAAGGCCGAAAACTTGCCAATACAATCCAACCAGACTCAACAATCAGGGCAAGGACAAACCCATGGACCGCTTTGATGCCATGCAGCTGTTCACCCGCATCGTCGAGCAGGGCAGCTTCACGCAGGCCGCTGCCGCGCTCGACATTCCCCGCGCCACCGCCACCCACGCCATCAAGGAACTGGAGGCCCGGCTGCATGTGCGGCTCCTCGAGCGCACCACCCGGCAGGTCCGCACCACGGCCGACGGCCAGGCTTTCTACGAGCGCTGCCGCCATCTGCTGCGCGACCTGGAAGACGCGGAGTCCTCGCTCGCGCAACTGGCCGTCAACCCGCGCGGAAAGCTGCGCATCGACATCCACGGCGCCCCCGCGAACGACCTGCTGCTGCCGCGCATCGGCGAGTTCCATGCGCGCTATCCGCACATCGAGCTCGCAATGGGCAGCGGCGACCGACTGGTGGACCTCGTGCGCGAAGGCGTGGACTGCGTGGTGCGCGCGGGCGAGCCGCGTGATTCGTCGCTGGTCACGCGACGGCTCGCACTGGTGCAGCAGGTCACCTGCGCGAGCCCGGCCTATCTCGCGGCGCACGGCACGCCGCTGGTTCCGGCCGACCTGGCGCAGCACATCGGCGTCAACTTCTTCTCGGCGTCCCGGCCCGACCTGTTTCCCTACCTTTTCGAGGTTGACGGCAAGCTCGAGGAGCACACGCTGAAAGGCTGGATCAGCGTCAACAGCGCCGACAGCTACAAGATCTGCGCCGAGCAGGGTTGCGGAATCATCCAGGTGCCGCGCTACGGCATCGAGCGGCAATTGCGCGAAGGCACGCTGGTGGAAATCCTTGCCCACACGCCCTGCCCGCCGATGGCGCATTCGGTGCTGTACCCGCACCACTGGCAGCTCTCGCCGCGGGTGCGGGTGTTCATAGACTGGGTGACGCAGCTCTACAACGAGCGCTTCGGCGTTCTGTCGTTCGAGATGGATACTGCTGCAGGCTCAATCCCGTCTGGCGTCTGAAGCTCCGTGCGAGGTGAAATGCGGAGACTGCCGAGGCATCCGCAATGTCGTGCATAGACGCTCGAGCAAAGGTGTCCGGAGCTGTGACGAGTAGCCGCCAACGGGTGACATTCAGGGCCTTTGGCACGGGGTGCTGGATGGGCTGGACGCACTTCCTGAAAAAAAGCTGGAGCACGTGAACACCGAGATGAGCCCGCATGTGCTGGCATACAACCTGAAGCGGGTGATCGCGATCCTGGGTATTGCCAGAACGATGAAGGCGGTGAAATTACTGGGGGCGTGAAGCCCTTCGATGCCTTTGCGACTCGTGCAGCGACTCTGATGCGTGAGCAACTCTGAGTTTGCGCGACAAGACCGCTGGATGACCCCGTGGCGCCGATGACGGCCACAAGGCCGCGTGTTCGGCATACTCGCAAGCCAAAGCCGTTTGCACACAGCCTCGGCCAGAAGCCGACCCTGATCGTCGTCGTCAATCGTAGGTGCCGTACTCGACCAGCAGGTCGCTCACGGCATCCGAACGTTCCATGAGAGGGGCCGCTGCGCGTCCGGCAGGCTCGCAACGGCCTGCAGCGCCTGCTCGAGCATTCGCACCAACGCGACGAAGAAGCCCTCATCCTGCAGGCCGACTTCTGCCCTGAACCCTGACGCACGCTCGCAGTAGTAGACCATCAGTTCTGCCAGACCATCTGGTTGGCCAATGGCCTTCTTGGAGTTCGCGATGGCTTTCTTGGCCTCGGCGACGGACGCGTTCTGGTTTCTGAACATGTCGGGCCAGAGCCAGCCGGTTGATGGTGGGCCTTGTACGGCTCCAGGACATGTGCGCCGAGCCCGAAGTGCTGCAGATGAAGTCGCTTAGCACTATTCGAAAATTAATATCACGCCCGCTGGTACTTTACGAAAGGCAATGCTGACGGCCGCAACAACGCGTACTTGACGAGGAATAAACCGCAAGGCAGTCGATCAGCACGATGCCGGGCTGTAGAACTGCCCGGCAGGCGAGCCGCCTTCGCTGAAGCTCGCCGCAAAGCTGCTCTGGGCGGCCGCCGCATCGCTCAGGCATGAACTACTTCCAGGTGCTGATCACCTGTGGCTGCGTAACGGCCTTGAGTCCTTCGGCACCGAACTCGATTCCCCAGCCAGAGCCCTTGACCCCGCCAAACGGCACCATCGGGTGAATCATCCCGTGCTGGTTGATCCAGACGGTGCCGGCCTGGATGCGCGACGCGACCACTGCAGCCTGCTCCGGATCACTCGACCAGACGGAAGCCCCCAAGCCAACATCGAGCCGGTTTGCGCTGGCGATTGCATCCTCAATGTTGCGATACTTGATGATTGGGAGCACGGGACCGAACTGTTCCTCGTCTACCAGGCTGGCACCATCGCTGATGCCGGTCACCAGCGTCAGTGGGTAGAAATTGCCCTTGCCAGGCAGCGGAGCGCCGCCGCACACAATCGTGCCGCCCTGCGACTTTGCGCCTTCCACCAGCGAGATCACCTTGTCGAGTTGCTTACGGTTCTGAACCGGGCCCATGGCAATGCCACTGTCCATGCCGTTACCCATCGGCGTGGCCTCGGCCAGCACCTTCAATTCAGCCACGACGGCGTCATGCAGACTCTCGTGCACGTAGAGACGTTTGGCGCAGGCGCAAGTCTGGCCCATGTTGAGGAAGGCACCCCAGAACAAGTTCGTGGCGATCGCCTTGGGGTCGGCATCGGGCAGCACAATGGCGGGGTCGTTGCCGCCCAACTCCATCGTCGTCGGCTTGAGCTGACGCGCGGCGGCCACAGCGATCCTTGCGCCGGTCGCGGCCGAGCCGGTGAACATCACCTTGTCAACCTTCGGATTTTCCACCAGCAGAGCGCCGACCTCGCCAGTGCCGCTCACCGTGTTCAACACGCCCGGCGGAAGCACTTCGGCAATCAGCCGCACCAGTTCCAACGTGCCGATGCTTGTGTACTCCGAAGGCTTGATCACCACAGTGTTGCCGGCCCGCAGCGACGGGACGATCTGCCAGATGGCAATCAACAGCGGCCAGTTCCATGGCGCAATGGCCCCAATGACCCCGTACGGCCTGCGGTGCACCTCGTCACGCCGGGTCGCGTCCTCGAACACGACCTCGGGTGCAAGCGGCAGGCTGGCCGGCACCTGGGTCCATGCCTCGCAACCCCATACTTCGAAACGCGCGCCGGGAACCTGATCGGGTCCCACCCCGCCCAGCGGCTTGCCCTGTTCCTGCGTGATCCACTGGGCGAGGTACTCGCGGTTCTCCTTGATCACCTCCGCCACCTTCACCAGCAGCTGCTGACGCTCGCTGTCGGGACGCGCTGCCCACGCTGGCTGCGCGCGCGCCGCGGCAGCAACTGCGGCATCGACCTGCTCTGGGCTGGACTGGGGGACCAGACCCAGTACTTCGCCGGTGGCAGGGTTGGCGGAAGGAAAGGTGGCTTCTGACTGCACCTGCAGTCCATCTACTGTATTTGCAAAGGTCTTCATTCAATGGCTCCTGTGGATTTGTTCAATGCTCATTGGTGGCAGCTGACGGTGGCAAGCGCGTCGTAGTCCGGCTGCTGCAGGATCGCGTGCAGCTGCCGCCACCTCACGCCCATGTTTCCGCCGTCGAACAACGGCAGCGCCATCGCGTCCTGGAGCAGCCCGGCCAGCGGCAAGCGGTGGTCGTAGCTGTCGATGCCGACGACACTCATCAGGTTGGTTATCACGCGCACCGCCGTCTCGGAGCAGAAAACCTTGGCATGCAATGCAAGCTCAAGCGCGCACGGCTCCTGTGCGTCCATCGCAGCCGCGGCACGCAGGCTCAGCCAACGGCAGGATTCGATGGCCCCCTTCGCATCGGCCAGCGCATACCCGACGGTCGGGTAGCCAAGGATCGGGTGAGGCCCACCGCGCGCGTCGGTCCTGCAGAACTCCAGCGCAAATCCGAAGGCGTTGCGCATCAGGCCGACCGACATCGCACCGACGGCCGCCGCCGTCCCGGAGAAGCTGGCCGCGACAAGGGTCTGTGCGCCTCCCATCGGACCGATCAGGTTCCCCCGCGGGACTCGCACGCTGCGCAGGCGAAAGTGCGGTACCACGTGTGCCCTATGGCCCAATGTGTCGATGCTGTGGACAGGCTCGAATCCGGGAGTGCCGGCCGGCACGGCGATGATCGACAGGCCCGCAGGCGCGTCGCCGGATGCCGCAGTACGGCAGACCACGCACAACACATCCGCCCCCTTGCCATCCCAGCCCGTGGCGCTGGACACCCAATGCTTCTCGCCTTCGATAACCCAGCTATCGCCCTCCAGGCGCGCCGTCGTGCGCGTGCCATGCGGCGGCGGCGCCGCATAGTTGGCGCTGCCGCCAGGCTCGCTGTTGGCCAACGCCGCGAGCGGTGCCCCGGCGCCTTCGAGAAACGGCGTCACGTACTGCGAGCGCTGGGCGTCGTTACCGGCGATGAAGATCGGCATCAGCCCCAGCAGGTTCGCAAACAAGGTGAGCGAGACGCTGGCATCGACGGCATGGAGTTCCTCGGCGGCAATCGCCATGTCGAGCAGACCGCCGCCAGTGCCCCCGAAAGGCGCGGGAATCAGTCGCTTCAGGAATCCGGCGCGTACGGCTTCCTCGTAGATCGGCCGGGTGGCCTGAAAGCCTGCCTCTGGTGTTGGCAGCCCTTGGATAAGGTCGCGCACGCGAGATAGATGGGTGGCGGCAAATCGGCGCGCATCCTGCTGCAGCGCATGCTGGGTGTCGGTAAGGGTGAACTGGATAGCCATGTCATCTCCTCTTAGTGATCAGGTTTTGCTATGATGAAGTGGCCACTACGATGGCGTTGTCATCGCGTGCACGGCTTCTTGTCGATGTATGCATGCGCGCTCCGGACTGCCATGCAACCGTATGCCCCGCCCTCAACGCGCAAGGTCTATTCGACCGTCTCCCTGAGCCCGGCCCTGCAGTTCGCCTACTGGAGAGAATCGATCTGCGAAGCCTTCGCCGCGCTGGACCCAGTCACGCAGGACGGCGCACGATGGCCCTTTCCCAGCCTGGTCGAAGTCGATCCGTTCCCCGGCGCCACTTTGTCGCTGGTCCAGTCGCAAGCACAGCGGGTGGTGCGTGCCGCCCCGCAAATCCGGCGCGATCCGAGCGACCGCGTGTTCGTCAACCTGATGCTGGAAGGTTCCAGCTTCATCGAACAGGCAGGCTTGCGTTCCCGCGTCGGTACTGGCGACATGTATGTAGTCGATGCATCCCGCCCGTACGTACTGGAACATCCCGCGCCGTTCAGATTGCTCTGCCTTGCCCTGCCGCGCGAGCGCATCGCCGCGCGCGGCCTTCCGGCTCCGGCGTTTGCTCTGGCGCGCAGCGTGCGCGAGGGACGCGGCCTATTGGCCCTTGGCCTGCTGCGCCAGTTGCGGCTCGAGGGCGGTCGGCTGCAAGCTCAGGAAGGTGCCGATGCGTTTGCCATTGCTTGCAGTTGGCTGGCCGCAGCGCTCGCCGATCCAGCGGCGCCTTCGGTGGCACCGTCGCCGCCACTTGCAGACCTGTGGCGGCGCGCGCTGCGAGTGATGGAGCACCGACTGACCGAACCGGAACTCTCGCCGGCGGCGATCGCGGCCGAGTTGCGCGTGTCACTGCGGTATCTGCATCTTGCCTTTGCGCGGCAGGATGCAACCGTGGCAAGCACCCTGCGCAGCTTGCGGCTGCAGCGCTGCGCGGAGATCTTGCGGCGCGATCCCGGACGGCGCACGATCGCCGCGATCGCACAGGACTGCGGCTTCATTGACATACCTAATTTTCAGCGCCTGTTTCGCCGGCACTTCGGGCACACGCCGGGGGAACATCGAACCGGGGCACGTTCCTGATCGGCGCCGCCCTTCGGCGCGGTGCGGCAAACATCCCGGTGCGAATTGAGACCAGTGCTCGGCGACTGGCGCTACGGCCCCACGGTTGAGGCCTCCGGCGAAACTTAGCCGATGCTCGCGAGGCTGATCGACAACGCGAACTCGCTCGTGGCGCGAAACGCCGACAACGCTGGGTGCGGGCTAAAGCGGCGGACTCGCCGGCTCAATTCCGGCTGGCTCAATGACCAGCGCTCTGACCTCCGTCGACGTGCAGCACCTCGCCCGTCACGAAAGACGCACTCTCCAGGTACAGGACGGCATCGACAATATCGCGAATCTCGCCCATGCGGCCCACGGGATGCAGTGCCGCGAGCATGCCGTGGTGGGCCTGCGGGTGCATCGGCGTTGCAATGACACCCGGGGATACGGCGTTGAATCGCAATCCGCGCGCCGCGTACTCGATGGCCAGCGATCGCGTCGCCGCGTTGAGGCCGCCCTTGGTGAGCGAGGCGAGCACCGATGGCACTTTCGAGTTCGCATGGTCGACCAGGCTTGTCGTCATCGTCACGACGTGGCCTGAGCCATTGCCCTCCATCACCTCCACGGCTGCGCGGGTGATGTGGAAGAAGCCGGCGACGTTGGTCGCAAGCTTGGCGGCAAGGTCGTCTTCGGTGTATTGCGTGAAGGGCTTGGCGATGAAGATGCCCGCGTTGTTCACCAAGGTGTCAATGCGGCCGAAGCGCTGCAAGCCCTCGGCGACGGCACGCCGCGCCGTCTCGGATGAGCCAATATCGCCAGCCACGGCCAGCACACCGGGATCGTCCGAGGGCTTGATAGAACGCGACGTGGCGATGATCTTGTAGTTGCGCTCGCGCAATGCCTTCACGAGCGCAGCGCCAATTCCTTGAGATGCTCCGGTGACGATCGCGACCTTCTGCTGACTGTTCATGATTCGATTCCGTGTTCATCGCCAACGAGAGTGGCGACATCTCTGCGGGCGTTGTCGGACATCGCCGGGATAGCGCCAGCTGCCACCGGACCCTTCTCGCGGTGGCTCTCATAGAGCATCCGACAACTGCTGTGATTGGCTTGTCGTCGCGCGCACGATCTGTTGTCGTTGCGTGCACGGCGAGTGGTCATCAAGTCGTGAGCAATGAAATGGACGCCCAACCGATGACGGCATCGCGTCCAATTCCATGCCTCATTTGGCCGGCAGCGAGTGCGCAATCCTTCGCAAGCGCGACAGCGCTCAGAGTTCAGGCCCGCGCTGTGCGTCCGATTGACCTCGCATATGACCCACTCGGCACGACCGCGGCGAGATGCCGAACGCCTGCTTGAATGCGCGACTGAAGTAAGCGCCGTTCCAGAAGCCCCATCGCATCGCGATCCTCGCTACGGAAAGCGATGAGAGCGCTGCGTTGCTCAGATCTTCCTTGCATCGCAGAAGGCGGCGATATGTGATGTATGCCGAGACACCTAGCTCTTCGGTACTGAAGAGTCCATGGAGCGTGCGCACCGACATCCCGTTGGCCGAGGCGACTGCATGTGGATCCAGTTGGACATTCGCCAGGTTCAACTCGATGTAGGACTTCACCCTCAGTCGCCGAAGATCACGATTGGGGGTCCCTTCAGAAGGAAGCTCTAGCAACTCAGCAACCATCGAAACTGCCAGGGATGCGGCCACGCTACCCATAGACGCTCTGGCAATCACGCCATTTGAAGCGTAGCCACTGCCGACTTCCTCGATCAAAGCAGCCAACAGCTTGCCGGCGCCCGATGACGCATTGAGTGACCGAGCCGCTACGTCCGAAAGCTTGTTCCCAGCAAACGCAAGACTCGAGTGCGGCACCTGCAAGACATTCAGATCGAAATCGTCGTCGAATTCAAGCTCGAATGGGTGATTCGAGTCGTATAGGACGAACTGCATCGGTGCGATTCGTGTCGTCCGGCCATGCTGACTCACCTTCCAATGAGCTCTCGGTGCAATTCCGAACATCAGGCATTCGTCGCTCGATCCCCGGATAAGCACATTGGTTCTTGACACGCGCTGCGGCGAAGCACGGACAACCGACAACTCCGCCCCGCCCAGTTGCTCGGTATGCAAGCTGGCTTGGAACTCATCTGCAACGGGAGGCCTCACGCACGAGGGGATGAATGTATTCGAGACCACCTCATTCCAGTAGGGGAGGCGGTCCGCCATTCTCATTCCATCCGTGGTGAAACAAGCACGCATCTGCATATTGCACTCCAGGAGAAAACGCGCTGCACTGAGAGTAAAGCTTCCGCGCTCCCTTTGCTCTACATTCTAGACACGTGGACATTTCGGCTTCTCCCCGATCGTCCACGTTCATCTCGCACCAGAACAGAAACACAAAAAGCAACGCAGCGGATTGGTGTTCCATTGGTCCAGAGAGCAGTTTCGCCAACATGAGGCTGCGCGCCCGTCGCGCCGCCGAAGACACATAGGAGACCGCCGACATGGCGACGTTCGTTCTGGTACATGGTGCATGGCACGGCGCATGGATCTGGCCCCGGGTTGCCAGGATCTTGCGGCAGGCTGGGCATGACGTCTATACGCCAACTCTTACCGGCCTGGGAGAGCGCAGCCATCTGGGTTCTCAAGAGGTCAACCTCAGGCTCCACATCGATGACGTGCGCCAAGTCATCGAATGGGACGACTTGCGGGATGTGGTCTTGTGCGGGCACAGCTATGGAGGTGCGGTCGTGACGGGGGTCGCAGATGTCATCTCGCAGCGCATCGCATCGCTCGTTTATCTGGATGCCTTCGTCTTGGAGTCCGGCCAGTCGGTCTGGGACTACGTTGAGCCCACGCGCCCCTTCTTCCTCGACGGTGCGGCGCGCAACGGTGGGCGCACCATCCCTATCCCCAGCGAGAAGTTCAACGTGAATCAGCGCGATCTCGATTGGGTCAAATCAAAGACCCTGCCGATGGCACTCGCATGCTTCGTCGAACGTCTGGAGTTGTCGCGGAATCTGGATCTGTACGCCCGCAAGACCTACGTGTACTCCAAGGGCTGGGGACCTTCGCCGTTCACACAATTCTACGATCGATTCCGCCAACTCGAAGGCTGGAAGGCGCTGTCCACCGAGCATGGTCACCATCTGATGCTGGACGACCCAGTACGTTGTGCCGAAATCTTGATGGACGCCTGCTGACACCGGAATCGAAAGACTCAAACAGATGCGAGCCGATCCACAGTATCAGGGAAGCGCTGGACAAGACGGATCAAAAGTGCAGCCTGCGCATTTGGCCTGGCGCGGCCCTGTTCCCAGTTCTCCAGCGTCCTCGGATTGGTGCGCAAGTAGCGGGCGAATACCGGACGGGACAAATGGAGGCTTTCGCGCAGGGCGATCAACTCGCTCGCCGGGATCGCTGGCGCCGGCATGTCCTGAACTTCATGCGTGCGCAGCGTGCGCTTGCCGGCGCGATGCTCTGCGAGGGCCTCGAAGCCCTCTGAAATCTCGGCAAAAAGGTTTCGCTTCGTCATTTTCTGGACTCCAGTTCGCGTTTCAGCATGCTCTTGAACGCCTTCTTTTCGTCGGGCCTCAAGTCGGCCGCCTCATCCTTGTCATAGAGGGTGAACAGCCAGAATTGCGAGCCGCCATCCCACCAGTAGTAGATGACCCGCAGGCCGCCGCTCTTTCCCTTGCCTCGCCGGGCATCGCCGTGTCTTCTCGCGAATTCTGCGTCGCGGCCGACCGGCCGCTCATTGCCGACTGTAGCCGGTGGCGGCCTCGGAGCTTCGGGCCCGGACCAGACATCGGTCAGCCTAGATTGATGCCCATAAAGCAGACGTCTGTGGCGCTCACCGCTTCGCGATTGGATTTCGTGCGTCAGGCCGCCCCGCGAAGTCGCCACGCGGCAGGGGCAATGCCGACGCACTTCTTGAACGCGCGGCTGAAGGCCGCCTCCGACTCGTAGCCGACTGCCTCGGCCACCGCGGCGACCTTCCTCGCGCCGGGCTCGGCGAGCAGGCGGGTCGCCAGCTGCATGCGCCATTGGGTGAGGTACTGCATTGGAGGTTGACCGACGAAATGCGCAAAGCGTTCGGCCAGCACCGAACGTGACGTGCCGGCCTGGGCCGCGAGTTGCTCCAACGTCCAGCGCCTGGCCGGTGCGCCGTGCAGCAGCAACAGCGTGCGCGCGACCAGCGGATCGTGAAGACCGGCCAGCCAACCGGTCTGCTCTTCGGCCATCGTTTCCAGGTGATGCCGAACCACCTCGACGAACATCAGCTCGGCCAGGCGCAGCCGCACGCCCTGGCCGCCGGACGATGGCTCGCGCAACTCGCACAGAGCGAAGTCGATCAGGTGACGCATCCGATCGGTCGACCGGGTTGCGGCGCGCAAATGGATCATTGCGGGCAACGCGTCGATCACCGGGTTGCAAGGCCTCAGGTCGCATCCGAGGAAGCCGCAGATGAACTGTGTCCCATCCGCCCCGTTGTCCCCTTCGCTGACGATCGATGGCAATTCGCCGGCAGCCATGCTGCGGAAGAACGCCACCGCTTCCTCGGGGCCATACGCCGCCTGAGTGCCGGGCGGATCGGCCAGGTAGTAGGCGTCGCCATGCGGCACGACCAGCACGTCGCCCGTTTCGAAGCGCTCGGGAGGCGCATCGCGCAGCCCGGCCCAGCAGCCGCCATACGTGACGATGTGGTACGAGATCAAGTGCTGCGAAGCCGGTAGCACCACCCGGCGAAACGCCTCGGTCTTCGGCGCCCAGGACATCCATGGGGGATGTGCATCGACCAGAAACAGCATCGAGCCGGTCAGCCGTACGCAGCGCAGCACGTCGGACAGAACGTCGAAGCCGGACGCCGCAGCATGCGATCCGGACTCTTGGTCATGGTCTGCGTTCATGGGGTCGTCGATGCTGCAGGTGCTGCGTTTCACTGAAGGAGCATGCCATGAGTCAGCCCCTCGCTGCGCGAATCGAAAGGGCCGCGCGGTCTCCCGCCGACGTGTACGACGACCGGTTCGTGCCGGCGCTGTTCAGGCACTGGGGACCGGTGCTGTGCGACGCGGCGAGCATCGCGTCGGGCCAGCGCGTGCTCGACGTCGCGTGTGGCACCGGCGCGCTCACCGTTGCGGTGGCCGAGCGCGTCTCGCCGGGCGGCGCGGTGCTCGGGCTCGATGCCAACCCCGAGATGCTGGCGGTGGCTCGGCGCAAGCATCCGGACATCGAATGGCACGACGGCCGCGCCGAGTCGCTGCCCTTCGCCGACGCGGGCTTCGACGCCGTCGTGAGCCAGTTCGGCCTGATGTTCTTCGACGATCGTGTTGCCGCGCTGCGCGAGATGCAGCGCGTGCTGCGGCCCGGTGGCCACCTTGCCGTGGCGGTTTGCGATGCGCTCGAGCGCTCGCCCGGCTACGCGTCGTTCGCCGTGATGCTCGAGCGGCTATTCGGCAAGCCTGTTGCCGATGCGTTCCGCGCACCCTTCGTGCTCGGCGATGCGGCTGCGCTTCGCGCGCTGTGCGCGGACGCGGGCATCGCGCAGGCGAGCGTCGTTCAACGCCAGGGCATCGTGCGCTTCGCCTCGATCGACGCACTGGTGTCGACCGAGCGCGCCTGCGCGTGGACGCTTGGCGGTCTGCTGGACGAAACCCAGTTCGAGCTTCTGCGGCGCGAGGCGCAAAGCGTATTCCTGCCATTCGTCGATGCCGGCGGCATGGTCGCGTTCGCGATGCCGGCCTTGCTGATTACCGCGGCGAAGAGGTGAGTTCAGCGATCTAAGGACTGCTCGGCACTGGCGCTCCCCAGCGTTCCTTTTTCGGCTGGCCCGCCGGTGTCACCGAATGCGAGGCTTGCTTGGGCGGCGGCATCGCGAGGCAGCCGTGCGCGGAGTGCGGCGGGATCGGCAAGATGGAGCCGCGCGGCTACAAGATGAACGTGCGCATTCCGCACGGAGTGCGCGATGGCGATCTGCTCCATGTCGACGGACGGCGCGTGCGCGCCGAAGGCCCTCCCGCCGACGTCGAGATTCGCGTCGAGGTGTCGGAGCACGCGTTCTTCAAGCTCGACGACGACGGCACCATTCGATGCGAGATGCCGGTCGATGGATTCGCATGGATCGCCAATCGGCAGGTCAAGGTGCCGACCGTCACCGGCTTCCAAGCGCTGCAGCTGAGCCGCGACCGGCTGTCTTACCGCTTGAAGGGCCAGGGCTTCCCGGTGCAGCGCCGCGGCACGCGCGGCGACCATCTGGTCACGCTGGCGCCGATATTTCCGCAACAGCTCAGCACCGATCAGCAGATCCTGCTCGACCAGCTCTCGGCCACCACTTCGGGCGCCGGCGGAGAAGCATCGGACGACCGCCTTCGCACATGGAATCGGGGGCTGCGCGCCTGGGAACGAGGCCTGTAGACGGCGGTAGCTGAGCCGGCAATGGGTCCCCGGGCGCGCAGGCTGGGCCATTCAGCACATCTGGTACTGAAGGTCGCCGCGCAGACCCACCGGTTCTACGCGCGGCGCGGATATCAGGGGCTCGGTCGCATCGACAACCACACCAACGGCTACTACCAGTCTTCATGATGAAGAAGCTTGAGGCCTGAGGTGACAGGCAGAATTCGGCCAAGAGCAGAACTTCAACTACAGCCTCCAGTTGACCCGCATTCACAACTCGACCGACCATGCAAGCCCTCGAAGTTCTGCGCAATGGACAGCCCCTGGTGGTGGCGGGCGCGGAGGACGCGGTTCTCCTCTCCTTTTCCGTGCACGTGAGCATCGACGGCGAGCATCCCGCGACGCTCGACATGCGAGGCATGAGAGACCTTGGCAATGACCGCCAAGCGCACCTCGAATGGATTCAAGAGCTCCCTCTCGACGTAGGGGACGAGATTCGCGTGACGCTCCTCGAGGTCGAAGAGGTAACGCCGCCGGCGGAAGCCATCGCGTCCGACTCGGATGAGCACATTGCCGCGCAAGCCGCGTACGAGGCTCAGCTTGCATCTGGCCTTCCGGTGCCCCGCGCCTTGGAGCGCAAGCAGCCCGACGCCTCGCTGGAGGTTGTGGTCGGCGACGCGCCGGTTGTCGCCACTTTTGAAGGCGGTCGAGAGTTGTTGACCATGTGCGTGGATTGGAATCGGTGGCGTCCGGAGCGGTGCCGCCTCTTTTTGCGCAGCTTCTCCGTCAAGGAAGGGCTGGCGCGAGAAGAGGGAAAGAATTGGCTCACCGCATCTGCCGCGAGGGGCCAAGTGGTCCTTGTTCGTGTCGGTGCTGCCCACGCTTAGGCAGAATCCGACCAACAGCCGTCACCGGCCAGGAGCGGTCATTGGCTGACGAGGCAGAATTCGCCCCGGAACAGACATTCACCTGCGCGCAAGAGCACTCCCGGCATGACGGCCTTGCGACAGAGAGGGAGGAGGAGGCTCGAAAAGCTGTCAGCCTTGGCGCGACGCTGCGCAAATACCTCTTCATCCCCGCTCAGATCATCCTGCCTTGCCAGGCACAGGCGTGTTGAGCAGCTGCTGCTCGCACAGGAAGCTTCGAGTCCGCGACCGGCTACGGTCGGCCCATACCGGTCCTTCCCGGTCACGGCGTCGGGTGGCCTGGGAAGCATGTGATCGGCTTGCGCGACAGCGCTGCGCCCATAGGCAAGTGCGCACCTGTCGTGAGCAGCGCTCATGCTCTATCTGGGGGCCGCGGGCCGGACGTCCCCGTTGGACCAGGCACTGGGCATTCGCCGAGCGGCATTGCTCGGCGACCTCCACAAGAGCTTTCGGCCTCCTGGCGCGTGTCGACATACGCCAAGAAGCCGATGGCCCCGCGGAGGTCTCGCCGCGAAGCCTGCTTATTCCTTGATGAAATTCAGCAGGTCGTTGTTGAGCCGGTCCTTGTGCGTGTCGGCGAGTCCGTGCGGTGCGCCCGCATAAACGATCAGCTTGGCGTTCTTGATCAGCTTGGCCGAAGCCCGGCCGGATGCGTCGATCGGCACGATCTGGTCGTCGTCGCCGTGCACGACGAGGGTTGGCACGTCGAAGCGCTTCAGGTCTTCGGTGAAATCGGTGGCGGAGAATGCCGCAATCGAGTCGTAGGTGCTCTTGTGGCCGCCCTGCATCCCCTGTGCCCAGAACGACTGGATGGAGCCCTGCAACACCTTCGCGCCCGGCCGGTTGAAGCCGAAGAACGGGCCCGAGGCAATGTCGAGATACAGCTGCGAGCGGTTCTCCAACTCGCCCTTGCGGATGCCGTCGAACACCTCGATCGGGAGGCCGCCCGGGTTCTTGTCGGTCTTCAGCATCAACGGCGGAACCGCGCTTACCAGCGCAGCCTTCTTGACGCGGCTGGTGCCATAGCGGCCGATGTAGCGCGCCACCTCGCCGCCGCCGGTGGAGAAGCCGACCAGCGTCACGTCCTTCACGCCGAGCGTGTTGATCACGGTTGCCAGATCGTCGGCGTAGTGGTCCATGTCGTTGCCTTCCCAGGGCTGGCTCGAGCGGCCATGGCCGCGGCGGTCATGCGCAATCACGCGATAGCCCTTGGAAGCCAGAAAGATCATCTGGGACTCCCAGCTGTCCGAGCTCAGCGGCCAGCCGTGGCTGAAGGTGACGACCGGACCGTTCCTCGGGCCCCAGTCCTTGTAGTAGAGCTGCACGCCGTCCTTGGTGGTGACGTAGCTGGCGGTTTTTGCAACCGCGGCCGCCGGCTGGCGAACGGCCGACTTGTCGGCGGCGAACACGGCGTTGGCGGCAACAGCCAGGGCGGCCACGGCGAAGATGCGAGTCACGGCGTTCATGTTTCTTTCCTTTGATGCGGGTTGAGGTTTCAGGTCGGAATCGACAGAACGAACTTTAGGCGTGTGGTGAAACGATTGGTGATAAAAAGTCCTGATAACTTGACTTGGAGTATTTCATGGCCGATCGGCTCGAAGCCTTGCTGACACGCTTCTCCGTCACCGCACGGGTGTTCCATACCGGCACGCTGTGCGGAATCAACGACCTAGACGGGGAAGGCGCGACCGGCCAGCTGCATCTGGTGCGCCGCGGCGAGGTGGGCGTCAGCCACGGCGGCGCGGAGGTGCTGCGCATCGGGCGGCCGAGCCTTCTGCTGTACCCGCGGCCGATGGCGCACAGGTTCATTACCGACACTGGGCACGGCGCCGACTTTGCGTGCGCGCACCTGCAATTCGAAGGCGGTGCCGCGAACCCGATCCTGGCCGCACTGCCGACGTTCGTCTGTCTGCCGCTGGAGGAAATCGACGGCACAGAAGGCGTTCTGGAGCTGCTGTTCGAAGAAGCCTTCGAGCAGCGCTGCGGCAAGCAGGTGCTGCTGAACCGCCTGTTCGACATCGTCCTCATCCAGGTCCTCAGGCACCTGATGGAGAAGGGGCAAACCCGCTCGGGCCTGCTCGCGGGGCTGTCGCACCCGCGGTTGCGCAACGCCGTGGTGGCCATGCACGAGCGGCCGGCGCTCGAATGGACGCTCGACGCTCTCGCTGCCGAGGCGGGCATGTCGCGCAGCGTCTTTGCCACCCAGTTCCGCGATACCGTGGGATGCACACCGGGGGTCTACCTGCAGCGCTGGCGCGTCGGCCTCGCGCAGCAGGCGTTGCGCCAAGGGCGTCCGCTCAAGCTCATTGCGCAGGAGGTCGGCTACGGAAGTGAAGCCGCGTTGTCGCGCGCATTCAAGGCGCAAAGCGGCCTATCGCCGCGGGAATGGAAGCAGGTCGCGTGAGGCGGCGTGAGGCCGCGATGCCTGCTACGAATGGCCGCTGAGGGCGACTGCCGAGGCAAGGCAACCCCTTGAAGGCACACGCCAGGCTGGTGTCCCGAGCATGATCACGCTCATCCGCAAATGATTCCTCTCGAGAGGAACGATATGCCTGTTCGCGTAACCACGGCGATGCGCAACCAGAGCGACCGCCAGAACTCGTTCTTCGTCCAGCGCAAGGCGCTATGGTGCGGTCGCCTTCGAGGCCAAGATCGACTTCGACAAAGGAACGACGCGCTGCAATTGCTCGATCTGCACCAAGTCGCGCTTCTGGTTCGCGATCGTGCCGCCTGAAGATTTCGAAGTCAAAAAAGGCGAGGACCGGCTGACCGATTACGCATGGATTCCGCCCGGCAGATCCGAGTCCAACCTTCGCTACCGCTTCTGCAGGACCTGTGGTGTCCGCACTTTCGCAGAGGGAAACGAAGCGAAGTTCTACGCTGTGTCCATTGCCGCGCTGGACGACATCGAGCAGGACGTTGACCAACTCGCCGGGACCTTGAAATACAACGACGGCCGTCACGACGACCTGAAGCACGAGCCGGCCGACACCCGCCTCCTGTGAACATGGCAAGGAAGGAATCTTTATGAGCTACGCAATCATCGGCTTCGGCAAGATCGGCCAGGCGCTGGCCAAGGCGTTTGCCCGAAGCGGCATCGCCGTCTCCGTCGCAACCACGCGCGACCCGGAGAGCTTCGCGTCCGACGCGGCCGCGATCGGACCGCAGATCATTCCTACCACGTTGGCGGAAGCCGCCAAGGCGGACGTCGTCTTTCTGGCTGTGCGGTTTGAATCACACGGGGATGTCGGGGGTGCGGTTTCCGACTGGCACGGAAAAACCATCATCGACGTGACAAATGCCTACGGCGTACCTCCCGAGACATTGGGAGGACTGCCTTCATCCAAGTTCGTCGCGCAGGCCTTCCCTGGTGCCCAACTGGTCAAGGGCTTCAACCATCTGGGCGCTGCCGTCCTCGACCCGAAGGTGGACTGCTCGTGCAGGCACGCGGAAACAGCTGGGGTCGCCTGATCTTCAAGGACCTGGTCAAGTTCGATTGATGAAACGACGCTCGAATCGGGTCGAGCACGATCCGATTCGAGCCTGACGGAGAAGACACGATGAGCACCGAGAACAACGTCAAGGTCGTGAAGAACTTCTTCGTCGCCATCGGCCGAGGCGACAAGCAGGCTCTGCTGGCGCTGGTGGCCGACGACATCGAGTGGATCATCCCGGGCGAAGGCTGGCCGCTGGCCGGCGCGCACCGCGGACATGCGGGGTCGCGGATCTGCTTCAGAAGGCGTCCGATGCGGTGGAGATGACTTACCCGAAGCCTCCGGAATTCGTGGCACAGGCAGATCGTGTTCTGGTCGTCGGCGTCGCGACCGGAAAAATCAAGGCCACGCCATTCGAGGACCACTGGGTTTTCGACATCACGATTCGGGACGGCAGGCTGGCGACGATCCGCGAGTACATCGACACGCAGGCCATGGCGTGGGCGGCGCGGATGGACGCGTCGGGGCCGGCATAGCGAAGCCTCACCGCTCGGGCTTGGCACGTCGTCTCGCGACACCGTGACTCGGCAGATTCGGCAAGATGGCGCTGGCGACGATGTGGGATAGATGATCGGCCCGCGGCGCGAACGCCGGCAGGTCGACAAGCCAACCGAGCGCCGACATCAGGCCGAACAAGTCATCCCCATTCATGTCGGTGCGCGCCTGCCCGCCGGCCTGTGCGCGAAGCAGCAGGCGCGCGCTGGCTGAGTGCACCGCCGCACAGGCGGCATACAGAGCGGACTCCGGGTTCGTGTGGGCGGCTGCCATCATGGCGACAACGCCTCGATAGCTCTGCGCGAACGCCATCCATTCGCGGAACCATGAAACGAGCGCCTCACCGGGTGCATCCGACTTCTCGAGTCCGCCTGCCGTCTGTACCAATGCGTCCAGGTGTGTGCACAACAGCGCTTCGAACAAGGCTTCCCGCGTCGGGAAATGACGAAGCAGCGTGGCCAATCCGACCTCGGCCCGGCGCGCTATATCGCGCATGGACGCGTTGACACCGTGCTCGGCGACGACCTCTCGCGCGACCGCAAGGAGATGGGTTCGATTCTTCTGGGCGTCGGCTCGCATAGGTCCCTTGACAATCGGATCACCGATCCGTATATTTGGATCACTGATTCGGATGCTGTGAATTTTGATCTGGATCGGTGATCCAAATGATACAGCGCCTTTGTACCAATCGGAACAGCGGCGCTGCGTCACACCACAAACGAAAGGTTGAAGATTATGAAAAAACTAGAAGGTAAGGTTGCAGTCATCACGGGCGGAAGCAGCGGGATTGGCTTGGCCACAGCCAAGCGCTTCGTGGAAGAAGGTGCGCACGTTGTGATCACTGGGCGACGAGAGAAAGAGCTGGTGGAGGCTGCCGCCTCCATCAAGAGAAACGTTACGACGGTCGTGGGCGACGTGTCGCGCTTGGAAGATCTGGACCGGCTCTATGCCGTCGTGAAAGAGAAACACGGTCACATCGACGTTCTCTTCGCGAACGCGGGCGCGGGGACAATCGCACCGCTCGCGGTAGCTACTGAGGCGCATTTTGACCAGACCTTTGACGTGAACGTGAAAGGGCTGTTCTTTACGGTGCAGAAGGCCCTTCCCCTCTTCAAAGACGGCGGTTCGATAATCCTGACCTCTTCAGTCTCGAACGTGCTCGGGCTCCCAGGGTTTACCGCCTACGCCGCGAGTAAGGCGGCTGTGCGCAACCTCGCGCGCGGTTGGACTTTGGAATTGAAGGACCGCCACATCCGCGTGAATTGTGTGAGCCCCGGAGCAATCGATACCCCGGCATTGGCGACGACGACGGGGCTTACCGCTGAACAGGTCGAGCAAGCGGTCGCACAGTTCACCACGCAGATCCCGATGGGTCGTAGAGGCGTCCCCGAGGAAATCGCGGCGGCCGTCACGTTCCTCGCCTCTGATGAAAGTTCTTACATCACCGGCGTGGATCTCGCCGTCGATGGAGGCATGGCGCAGGTCTAGTACGAGAGTGCAGATCAACGGTGGACCCGCCGTGGACCGCCCCCTCGCATGCCGCGCGCTCGTCGAATGCCAACCGTAAAGGAGATTCCGATGTACGACCAATCCAAGCTATCCGAGTTGATCCGGTTCGCACGAGTTGATGCGGGATCCACCGTCATCGACGTTTACCCGGGCGACGGCGCCTGGACCTGTCTCTTCTCCGACATCGTCGGGTCCGAAGGACGGGTCTTCAGCTTTGTGCCGGCCGAAGTCGCCCATTTCAAGAACGATCCGGTCGGCCGCATGCGGACGCTCGCGACAGAGCCGGGCCGAGAGAACGTGAAAGCCGTATCGGCGGACCTGGTGGCGATGCCGGAGGTCACGCAACAAGCGGATGTCCTCTGGCTGCATCTGTTCTACCACGACCTCCACACAGCGCTGATGCAGGCCAGGGGCGCGACGGCGGCTCACTTCAATCGAGCTGTCTACGAGCGGCTGAAGCCCGGTGGGTACTACGTCATCGTGGACCACGCCGCCGCCGTCGGGCTGGGCACGAGCGACGCCCAGTCGCTGCATCGGATCGAGCCTGCGGCCGTTCGCAAGGAGGTGGAGGCGGCTGGCTTCGTACTGGACGCGGAAAGCACCGTTCTCGCGAGAAGTGACGATCCTCATTCCGTCAAGGTGTTCGATCCCTCGATCAAGGGCGAGACCGATCGCTTCGCCTATCGGTTCGTGAAGCGCTGACAGGTACCCGCGGCGACGGGTGCGACCTGACCGACGCGAACCTCAAGGCGCTATCGTTGCGTCCCTTGCTCGTCGCGGGTTTATTTCAATCGTGTCCTATGGTCGGACACGATGCGTTGTAATGAAAATGGAGACATCTCGATGAGCACACAAGCGAATGTCCAGACTGTCAAGGACTTCTTTGCGGCTGTTGGCCGCGGCGACCGGCGGGGTCTGCGAACCTTGTCGGACGATGACATCGAGTGGATCATTCCGGGCGCGGACTGGCCGCTGGCCGGCACGCACCGCGGGCACGCGGGACTTGCCGACTTGCTGCACATGTCTTCCGAGTTGGAGACTTCGTTTCCGGAGCCCCCTGAATTCATTGCGCAAGGCGACCGGGTTCTGATGATCGGCTTCAGCCGCGGGAAGGTCAAAGCCACGAACAGGACGTTCGAGGACCACTTCGTCTTCGCCATCACTGTTCAAAACGGCAAGGTGACGAAAATCCGCGAATACATCGACACGCTCGCCATGGCCCGGGCTTCCGGACCGACTACTTGATGCAACGCACGATGAATCTCAGAGAAGTCGCGAACAGATTGCAGGAAGACGCGGACGGCAGCTTCTGGGCGAGTCCGGTCTAACGCGGACCTCAGCTCTCGAGTGCGGATTCAACCGGTCGATGCCTGACACCGTTAGCCACTACTAGCAGCCCAGGGGGGAATCTGTTTGACGAGTGGCGCCCACACGTTGTGGCCGAAGCTGATCATTTCGTCGAGGATGGTGTCGTCCGCAAGGAGAGCTGGCGCACGGCATCAGCACCATCGTCCGCACGCAGCTCGGCGGCCAGTCCTGGCTCACCGGCGGCGCCGACCCGCAGCGCGATGGGCATCGTGGCGGCGACGGCATGGTGGCTTGAGGGCCTGTGCTGACCATGCCCTGAGGGCATGGCCGGTGGTCCATTTGTAATGGCCGCGCGCGCGGCGGCGCCTCTAGACTGGGCGCCGTCCCACTTCCAACGCGCACTCCATCGCCATGCCCGTCGCCATCTCCCGCTTCCCGCTCCGTCGCAGCGTCGCCGTGCTGGCGGCGCTACTGCCCCTGGCCTTCGGCGTGTCGGCGCGCGCCGTCGACGAACCTGTCGCGCTCGATCTAATCATCGAAGGCGGCACCATCTTCACCGGCGACGACGCGCCGCCGCAGGTGGGCGACGTCGGCATTGCCGGCGACCGCATTGTCTTCGTCGGCCGGGCTGCGCCGCATCGCTTCGTGGCCAAGCGGCGCATCGATGCGCGCGGCCAGGTGGTGGCGCCGGGCTTCATCGATCCGCACACCCATGCCGACCGCGACCTGTTCCATGCCGACGCGCGCCGCTGGCTCAACGTGCCCTTCCTCACCCAGGGCGTGACCACCGCGGTGATCGGCAGCGACGGCTTCGGCGGCGCCGACATCGCGGCGCAGGCGCAGCGGCTGAGGGACAACGGCGCCGGCACCAACACCGCGATCTACGTCGGCTTCGGGCCGGTGCGCACCGGCCAGCTCGGCGAGGCCAACCGCGCGCCGACGTCCGAGCAGCTGGACGCCATGCGCGCCCAGGTCTCGCGCGCGATGTGCGAAGGCGCGCTCGGCCTGTCAACCGGGCTCTTCTATGCACCGCAGAGTTTCGCGCGCACCGAGGAGGTGATCGCGCTGGCCAAGGTCGCGGCGCGCCACGGCGGCCTGTACGACAGCCACATCCGCGACGAGTCCATGTACAACATCGGCCTCAAGGGCTCGATCGACGAGGTGATCCGCATCGGGCACGAAGCTAGGCTGCCGGTGCACGTAGCCCACATCAAGGCGCTGGGCGTGGCAGTGCATGGCCAGAGCGGCGACATCATCCGCCGCATCGAGGCCGAACAGAAGCGCGGCCTGGCGATAACCGCCGACCAGTACCCGTGGACCGCATCGAGCACCCGCTTCTCGGCCGCGCTGGTGCCCGGCTGGGCGGTGGACGGCGGCCGCGCCGCGATGCTCAAGCGATTCGACGACGCCTCGCTGCAGGAGCGTCTGCGCAAGGACATGCGCGAGAACCTACGCCTGCGCGGCGGGCCGGAGGCGATCCTGTTCTCGGCCGGCCCGAACACCAAATACATCGGCCGCACGCTGGCCGAGGTGGCGCAGGGCGGCGATCCGGTGGACGCCGCCATCGCGGTGCTGCGCGAGGCCGACCTGGCGATCGCCTCCTTCAACCAGACCGACGACGACGTGCGCAACTTCATGAAGCGGCCGTGGGTGATGACCTCCTCCGATTCGTCGGAAGGCCATCCGCGCGCCTACGGCACTTTCGCGCGCAAGTACGACCAGTATGTGGTGAAGGAAAAGGTGATCTCGCTCGGCCGCTTCGTGCGCGCCAGCACTGGCCAAGTGGCCGACACCCTGGGACTGACCAAGCGCGGCTACCTGCGCAGCGGCTACCACGCCGACGTGGTGGTGTTCGATCCGGCGCGCTACGCGGCGCGCGCCACCTATGCGCAGCCTACGCTGCTGTCGCAGGGCGTGACGACGGTGCTGGTGAACGGCGAGCTGGCGGTGGACGGCGGCGAAGTCACCGGCCGCGCCGCCGGCCGGCCACTGCTGCGCACGCCGCGCGAGGGAAGCTGCCCGGCCTGAAGCCGGCGGCTGGTCAAACGCCAGATTGGCTACGGCGACGAATTTCTACCGGAGGTTGCCGAAACAAGCGATGTAGAACACTTGGTCATGCTCTCAATCCGCGGACTGGTCGACGCGTTCAGTCGTGGCATTGCGGCGACGTTGCAGGAAATCAAGGGTGACGATGAACGTCGGAAGCTGTTCGCGGATCGGCTGGAGAAGCGGTTCCTGGTTTTCGGGAAGAAGGGAGTCGTCGAGAAAGTGCATGTGGGTCTCCGTTGAAAGATGAACGTCTGCGTTGTGCGGGACGGTTGCATCTTCTGGATTCGCGACACTGCCCGCTTGACGCTTGGCGTCGCCCATTTGGCTTGTCACGACATCGCCTGCAGTTGAACGACGCTAGGCCGCGCCTCGTCCCGCAGGCGGACGGCGCTGGCGGACGGCACGGCTTGCCGAAGCTGCCGACCGGCTGCGCCACGTTTCCGGCGAACAGCCGAACTGGGTGCCGAACCACCGGGTGAATGCGCTGTGCGTGGTGTAGCCCAGCATTGCCGCCACCTCGCCAAGGCTATGGTGGGTATTGCCGACATAGCGGCGCGCGAGTTCCTGCCTCACTTCACTGATCAAGGCCTTGAAGGTGAGTCCGCATCCGTCGAGCTCTCGCTGCAGCGTGCGCATGCTGATCCCCAGGCCGGATGCGACGGACTTGCATGTCGCGCGACCCGTCGGCAGCATCAGGTAGATCGCCTTGCGAACCTCCTGGTCGATGGAGCGCTGCCGATCATCGGGCAGCGCCGCAATCATCTTCTTGGCATATTCGGCCAGCACAGGATCGGCTGCCGCATTGGCCACATCCAGATCGGCGGCCCGGCATACCAGCCCATTGAAGCCTCCATTGAACTCGATGCGACACTTGAAGAAGCGACGATGAAACGCCGGGTTCGCCGGCGGTGGGTGCGTAAAGCTCACGCTGGTCGGTCGCCAGCGCTCCTGAAGAAGCCCCTCGCCCAGCCGGTAGAGAACGCCGATCGCCAGTTCGATGGATTGGGGCGCGGCGACTGGTAGAACCAGCTCCTCGCGCAGGACGACGAGGTTGCCGACGTCCTCGACCTCGATCGCCAATCTCTCGTTGAGCAGGTGCAGATGCTCGATCAGCGTCAGCAGCACCTGCCGCAGCGTGGGTTGGTGCATGAGCAGCAGACTGACGACGCCGAAGTTCGACAGCTGGCGCCGCGCTGCCATGCGCAGGCCGAAGGACTCGCAAGCTGTCTTGCGGGCAGCATCCTCGAACAGGCGTGCAACCCGATCCGCTTCGATCAGCTGGTCCGGCTGGCGCATCAGCGCTGCTCGCAGTCCCGCCCTGCGCAGTGCTGCGCCCGGATCGAATCCGAGCTCTTCTGCAACTTCGGAGAAGTTCGTCAGCGCGGCTGCGCGCACCAAGGCCGCCATCGTGAAGCCTTTCAGTCGTGGATTGATTCTGGCATCAAATGTCAAGCGTATGGCATGAACTGCAAAGCGCCAATACGGCGCGACTCCTACAGTTCGGTCACAACGAAGGAGACAAGCATGCAGATCGAACCGCTGACCTGCGCCATCGGCGCACAGCTCAATGGCGTCAGCCTCGCCGACGCCGTTCACAGCGTCGAGCTGTTCTCCGAGATCAAGGCTGCGCTGCTGCGCCACAAGGTGCTGTTCCTGCGCGATCAGACATTCAGTCGCGAGGACCACGTGGCCTTCGCTCGCCGCTTCGGAGAACTCGAAGACCATCCCGTTGCCGGCAGCGATCCCGACTTTCCCGGGCTGGTGCGCATCTACAAGACGCCCGATGCACCCAACGATCGCTACGAGAACAGTTGGCACACGGACGCCACCTGGCGCGAGGTGCCCCCGATGGGCTGCGTGCTGCGCTGTGTCGAATGCCCGCCAGTCGGCGGGGACACCATGTGGGCGAACATGGCGCTGGCCTACGAAAAGCTGCCTGAGCACATCAAGACGCTGATCGCCCCGCTGCGAGCGCGCCACAGCATCGAGGCGACTTTCGGTGCGGCCATGCCGATCGAGAAGCGGCTGGCGCTCAAGGCCCAGTACCCGGACGCCGAGCATCCCGTGGTTCGCACCCATCCCGAAACCGGCGAGAAGGTGCTGTTCGTCAACAGCTTCACCACGCACTTCACCAACTTCCACACGCCGGCCAACGTGCGCTATGGACAGGACTTCGTCCAGGGTTCGTCCTCATTGCTGCAGTACCTGCAGAGCCAGGCCGCCATTCCCGAGTACCAGGTGCGCTGGCGTTGGCAGCCCAACAGCGTGGCGATCTGGGACAACCGAGCCACGCAGCACTACGCGGTGATGGACTACCCACCCTGCCATCGCAAGATGGAACGCGCCGGAATCATCGGCACGCCCACGTCCTGACACGCCCTGCCCCATCCCCACAACACCCCCCGGAGCATTCGATGAACTTCCTCGACGGTCACCTTTTCCCCGAAAACCAGCAGCCGCTGATCATCACCGCGGCACCCTACGCCCCCTCTTGGGTGCCTTCCGATTTTCCCGGCGAGATCGCCGTGACGATGGAAGAGCAGATCCAGAAGGCGGTGGACTGCTATGAGGCCGGCGCCACCGTGCTGCACCTGCATGTACGCGAACTGGACGGCAAGGGCTCCAAGCGACTTTCCAAGTTCAACGAGTTGATCGCCGGTGTGCGTGCCCGTGTGCCGGAGATGATCATTCAGGTGGGCGGCTCCATCAGCTTCGCTCCCGAGACGGACGGCGCCGCCGCCAAGTGGCTGAGCGACGACACGCGCCACATGCTGGCGGAGCTGGATCCCAAGCCCGACCAGGTGACGGTGACGATCAACACCTCGCAGATGAACATCCTGGAGCAGTTCGACGCCCGGGACATCCAGGGCACTTCGATGGAGGATCCGGCCGTCTTCAATGCCTACAAGGAGATGACCGTGCCGGCCCAACCCGGCTGGGCCGAGGAGCACATCCGTCGCCTGTCGGCTGCGGGCATCCAGAGCGCCTTCCAGTGCTACAACATCAACAGCTTCGAATCGGTCGAGCGTCTGATGCGGCGCGGCATCTACAAGGGTCCGCTGGTATTGAACTGGGTCGCGATCGGCGGCGGCATGGATGCGCCGAACATCTACAACCTCGCCAACTTCGTGCGTGCCGTGCCCGATGGTGCGATGTTGACGGTGGAGAGTTCGGTGCTCAACGTCTTGCCCGTCAACATGATGGGCATCGCCATGGGGCTGCATGTGCGCTGCGGCACCGAAGACAACCTCTGGAACCAGTCGCGCAGCGCAAAGATCGGCACCGTGGCGCAAATCGAGCAGCTGGTGCGCATCGCCGGTGAATTCGGCCGCCCCGTCGCGACCGCGCAGCAGGCGCGCGATATCTGCCAGATCGGCGTGTTCTACGACACGGTGGAAGAGACGTTGCTGGCCAACGGTTTCGCACCCAATCGCAATGGCGGCCAGCAGGGCTTCCTGCGCAAGGCTGCCTGAGGGCGGCACGGGAAGAACCATGAAGCACTTCTTACGCCTCGCCTTCTGTGCCGTGGTCGCCGTCGCGGGGGTGGTGCCGGCTTCCGCGCTCGCTTTTACCGACAAGCCGATCAGGATGATCGTGCCCGCGCCGCCGGGAGGCACCATCGACGTGATGGCGCGCATCGTGAGCGATCAGCTCTCGCGCGACATCGGCCAGCCGGTGGTGGTCGAGAACAAGCCCGGCGCCGGCGGCGCCATTGCAGTCAAGTACCTGCTCTCGCAGCCGGCTGACGGCCAGGCACTGATGGTGACGGCCAGCAACGTTCTCACCGAGGTGCCGCACGTTCTCAAAGGCGGCTTCGACCCGCTCAAGGACGTCAAGCCCCTCTCGCTGATGGCGGTCTCATCCTTGCTCTTCATCTGTTCGCCCCAGTTTCCTGCCAGGGACGCGAAGGAGGCCGTCGCCTACGTGAAGGCGCATCCCGGCCAGGTGTCCTATGCCTCCTACAGCGCGGGAACGGCATCCCAGTACGCCGGAGCCATCCTGAACAAGGCGGCGGGGCTGGACATGCAGCATGTGCCCTACCCGGGGTCTGCGCCCGCGCTGGCGCAGTTGATGGGCGGCCAGGTTCCGCTCATGTTCGACGGGGCCGTCACCTCCAAGAACCTGATCGCTGCCGGGAAGGTGCGGCTGCTGGCGGTCGCGACCAAGACCCGCTTGCCGGAGTTTCCGAACGTGCCCACGCTCACGGAGCTCGGCTACCCGCAGCTGAACTTCAGCAACTGGACCGGCGTGATCGCCTCGTCGCAGATGCCGGCACCGTTGGCCGAGAAGATTCATGCGGCGCTGCAGAAGGTCGCGGCAAACGCAGCGGTGCGCGAGCGCCTGATCGGTGCCGGCTTCGAGCCGATGCCGGAGCGCTCGCTGGCGCAGGCGCAGAGCGAACTGCGGGAGGAATACGACCGCAACGCCGACATCGTCAAGACCTTCGACATCAAGCTCAACTGAAGAACAGGAGACACGAAATGGTCAAGGCCATCCGCTTTTACGAGACCGGCACGCCCGATGTCTTGAAGCTCGAAGACGTCGAAGTCGGCGATCCCGGCCCCGGCCAGGCGCGAGTGCGCCACAGCTACGTCGCGCTGAACTTCATCGACGTCTATTTCCGGACCGGACGCTATCCGCTTGCGCTGCCCAACGGGCTGGGCTCCGATGCGGTGGGCGTGGTCGAAGCCGTGGGCCCGGGCGTGACGGACATCCGGGTCGGCGACCGCGTGGGCTATCTGATGGGACCGCAGGGCGCGTATTCGCAGGTGCGCGTGATGCCGGCCGAGGTGCTTATCCCGCTGCCCGACGGTGTATCGGACCGCACGGCCGCCACCTTGATGATGAAGGGCATGACGGCGCAGTACCTGTTCCGCCAGGTGTTTCCGCTCCAGGGCGGCGAAACCATCCTCTACCACGCGGCAGCCGGCGGCGTGGGCCTGATCGCCTGCCAATGGGCGCGCGCCATGGGCGTGACCATGATCGGCACCGTCAGCACCGACGAAAAGGCCGAGCTCGCCAAGGCCAACGGCTGCGCCCACATCATCGTGACCTCGCGCGAGAACATCGTCCAGCGCGTCAAGGAGATCACCGGCGGCAAGGGCGTGCCGGTCGTCTACGACTCGGTGGGCAAGGACACGCTCGAGGCGTCGCTGGACTGCCTGCAGCCCCGGGGCGCGCTGGTCAGCAACGGCACATCGTCGGGCCCGGTGGTGATCGACTCGCAGATGCTGGCCGCCAAGGGTTCGCTCTGGGTCACGCGGCCGGCGATGGTGCATTACATCCAGCCGCGCGCCCACATGCTGGACATGGCGCGCGAACTGTTCGACCACGTGCTGGCCGGGCGCATCGTCAGCGAGCCCAAGCAGGTGTTCCAACTCGAGGATGCGGCCGCAGCCCATCGTGCGCTGGAGTCGCGCAAGACCACCGGATCGACCGTCCTGGTGCCCTGAACAACCTGAGAGCATTTCCCATGAATGGTTTGATGATGGATCGGCCGCTGCTGATCTCCAGCCTGCTCACGCATGCAGAGAGCCAGCACGGCGACCAGGAGATCGTGTCGCGCCGCGTCGAGGGCGACCTGTACCGCATGACCTACCGCGATCTCGCCCAGCGCGCTCGCCGGCTGGCCAACGCGCTGGCGGCGCATGGCATCGCGCAGGGCGAGCGTGTGGCCACGCTGGCCTGGAACGGCCACCGCCACATGGAGCTTTACTACGCCGTGTCGGGCTCCGGCGCCGTGCTGCATACGATCAATCCACGCCTGCATGCCGATCAGGTGGCGTGGATCGCCGATCACGCCGAAGACCGGATCCTGTTCTTCGACCTCAGCTTCCTTCCCCTGGTCGAAGCCATCGCCCCGCACGTGGCGACCATCAGGACCTTCGTCGCGATGACCGACCGCGCGCACATGCCCGTCTCCACGACGGTCCCGAACCTGCTGTGCTACGAGGATCTGCTCGAGGCCCAGTCGCCCGCGTTCGACTGGCCCGAGTTCGACGAACGCAGCGCCTCGTCGCTGTGCTACACGTCCGGCACCACCGGCAAGCCCAAGGGCGTGCTCTACAGCCACCGCTCCACGCTCCTGCACGCCTATGCGGCGGCGCTGCCGGATGCGCTGAGCTACTCCAGCCGCGATACGGTGTTGCCGGTGGTGCCGATGTTCCACGTGAACGCCTGGGGCATTCCATATATCGCCTGCATGCTGGGGGCCAAGCTGGTGTTTCCCGGGCCGCGGCTCGATGGCAAGTCGCTGCACGAGCTGTTCGAGGCCGAAGGCGTCACCGTGTCTGCCGGCGTGCCTACCGTGTGGCAGGGACTGCTCTCGCACGTGGAAGCCAACGGGCTGAAGTTCAGCACCATGCGCCGCACCGTTATCGGCGGCTCGGCCTGCCCGCCTGCCATGGTGCAGTCCTTCCAGGAGCGCCATGGCGTGCAGGTGGTGCACGCGTGGGGCATGACGGAAACCAGCCCCTTGGGCACGGTGTGCAGGCTCAAGCCGCAACATCTGGCACTCGACGCGCCACAGCGCCTGGCCATCCAGTCCAAGCAGGGCCGTGCAGTGTTCGGCGTGGAGATGAAGATCGTCGACGGCCACGGCGAGCGGCTGCCGCACGACGGCCAGGCCGCGGGCGAACTGATGGTGCGGGGTCCCTGGATCGCTGCGGGCTATTTCCGCGGCGAGGGGGATGGCCCGCTGGTGGACGGCTGGTTTCCGACCGGTGACGTGTCCACCATCGATGCCGACGGCTTCATGCAGATCACCGATCGCAGCAAGGACGTGATCAAGTCCGGGGGCGAGTGGATCGGCTCCATCGACCTGGAGAACATCGCCATGGCGCACCCCGCCGTCGCCATGGCCGCCTGCATCGCCGCGCGCCACGCCAAATGGGACGAACGGCCGTTGCTGGTGGTGGCGAAAAAGTCGGGCCATGCAGTGACGCGCGACGAACTGCTCGGCTTTTACGAAGGCAAGATCGCCAAGTGGTGGACGCCGGACGACGTGGTGTTCGTCGACAGCATTCCCCTGGGCGCGACCGGCAAGGTGCAGAAGAACCTGCTGCGCGATGCCTGGGGCGACCATTTGCTGGCCAAGGCCTGAGGCGCCCATGACGAGCCTGTCCCTCGCCAGCTGGCATTCACGCGGGCGCGACCTCTTCCCCGGCGTGCTCGCATGCGCCGTGGTCGCGGCCGCGGCCACCTTCTTGTCGCAGCACTACGGTGCGCCGGTGATGCTGTTCGCGCTCATGCTGGGCATGGCGATGAACTTCCTCTCCGGCGACGGGCCGTGCAAGCCGGGTATCGAGTTCACCGCGCGCCAGGTGTTGCGCTGGGGCGTGGCGCTGCTGGGACTGCGCATCACGGCGGCGCAGGTCATCGCGCTGGGCTGGTCCCCGGTGCTGGTGGTGGCGGTATCGCTGGTGCTGACCATCTGCGTGTCGATGATCGTGGCGCGGCTGATGGGGTTCAACATCCTGTTCGGTCTGCTCAGCGGCGGCGCCACCGCCATCTGCGGCGCCTCGGCCGCGCTGGCGCTCTCGGCGGCGTTGCCGCCGCACCCGCTCAAGGAGCGCGCCACGCTGTTCACCGTGGTCGGCGTGTCGGCGCTCTCCACCTTCACGATGATCCTCTACCCCATGCTTGCGCGCGCGCTGGGCATGGACACGCAGATGGCGGGCGTGTTCCTCGGCGCCACCATCCACGACGTGGCGCAGGTGGTGGGCGCCGGCTACGGGATGTCGCAGGAGGTCGGCGATACCGCCACCCTGGTCAAGCTGATGCGCGTGGCGGCGCTGCTGCCGGTGATCCTGTTCGCCGTGGCGTTCACGCGGCGCGGCGGGAAGGCAGGCGAAGGCCCCCGGCCACCGCTGCTGCCCTGGTTCGCCGTCGGCTTCGCGGCGCTGGTGGCGCTCAACAGCACCGGTTGGCTGCCGAGGCCGCTCACCCGCATGGGCAGCGACCTCTCCGGCTGGTTGCTGGTGGCGGCGATGGCCGGCATCGGCATGAAGACCCAGCTGCGCGAACTGGTCGCCGTCGGCCTCAAGCCGGTGGTGCTGATGGTGGGCGAAACCGTGTTCCTGGCAGTTCTGGCGATCGCGCTGTTGCGCTGGATGCCCTGAAGCAGGCGGCTGGCCATGCCAGGACCGCCAAACGTAGCGCAACGGACAGGTCCGTTGCAATCCAAAAGATCGATGTGAGGAGAACCAATCCATGAAGAAACTCGCACTGGCGCATTGCGCGCTCGCGGTTGCGGGAACTGCCGCGGCGCAATCGTCCGTCACCATGTTCGGCGTTGTCGATGCCGGCTTCAGCTACTACAGCGCCAAGAGTCGATCCTGGGGTCCGACGCTGCCGCGGCAGGTGACGCAGAGCCAGACGGTGCTGTCGAACTCGGGCTACAACTCCAGCAGGTTCGGCTTTCGAGGTACCGAAGATCTGGGCGGCGGGCTGGCGGCCAGCTTCTGGCTGGAAGCGCCGGTGGCCAACGACACGGGCGCCTCCGCCATCTCGAACTTCGGCCGTCGCTCCACCGTCAGCCTGTCCGGCCCCTTCGGCGAGCTTCGACTGGGCCGCGACTACACCGCCTCCTTCTGGAACGACGCCGTGTTCGATCCCTTCGGCGTCAACGGCGTCGGCACCAATCTGATCGCGGTGGTCAACAGCAATCTGGCCGCGTCACGGGCGCTGGCCACCGGCGGTCTGCTGGGCGGGGGACTGTCTGCCGGTACCGACAGCTATCTGCGCACGAGCAATGCGGTCAGCTACTTCTTGCCGCCGGGACTGGCAGGCTTCTATGGGCAGGTGCAGTACGCGCTTCATGAGAACGTGAAAGTCAGCACGGTGCCCGGTGGTCCGTCCGAGCGCGGGCGCTATGCGGGCGGCCGCCTGGGCTGGACCGACGGCAAGGCCGACGTGGCGCTGGGCTATGGTGAAAGCACCTTGGCCAGCACAACCCCCGGCGGCGAGAAGATCAAGAGCCTGAACATCGGCGGCTCCTACGACTTCGGGGTGCTGAAGGTCCTCGGCGAATGGTCGCGCGTGCGCGATGTGCGCGACGGCACCACCGCCCTCCCCGCGCGATCGACGGACCGCTACGACGGCCTCGTCGCCGGCGTGAATGTGCCGGTGGGCCCGGGCATCATCCGTGCATCGTTTGCGCGGGTGAACTTCAGGAACGGCAACGGCCTGCCGGACAACGATGCCTCGGTCAACAAGCTGGCGCTGGGCTACGTGCACAACCTGTCCAAGCGCACGGCGTTGTATGCGTCGGTGGCGCGCATCAGCATCCGGAACGGCCACAACAACCCGACCGTGATGGGCGTCACCCCTCTGGTGCTGAGTCTCCCTGCCATCCTGCCTCAGCCTGCGTATGTCAGCGCGAATGGAATGGAGCCTCGCAGGTCCATCGGCTACGACGTCGGCATCAGGCACGCCTTCTGACGTCACTTGTCCGATCAGGAAATTCATCAGGCAACCAGACCCGCGCGGCCGAAATAGTGATCTGCGATCACCGGGTCGTTCGCCAGGTCCGAGGCCACGCCCTGGTGCACGATGCGGCCCTGCTCCAGCACCGCGGCACGGTGCGCCGTCTGCAGTGCGAGGCGGGCGTTCTGCTCCACCAGCAGGATGGTCATGCCCTCGCGATTGAGCTGTACCAGCGCGCGGAACACGTCCTTGATGATCACGGGCGCGAGGCCGAGGCTGGGCTCGTCCAGCATCAGCACCTTGGGGCGGCCCATCAGCGCGCGGCCGATCGCCAGCATCTGCTGCTGGCCACCGGACAGCGATCCCGACAACTGCTTGCGCCGTTCCTTCAGCACCGGGAACAGCGCGTGCACGCGATCGAGGTCGCCCGCGTCGCTGCCGCGCACGCCCGCCGCCTGCCGGCCCAGCTCGAGGTTCTCGGCCACCGACAGCGGTGCGATCACGCGCCGGCCCTCGGGCACCTGGATGATCCCGGCGCGCGAGCGCAGATGGGCTGCGCGGCGGCCGAGCGGCTCGCCCTCGAACAGGATCTCGCCGCCGGAGGGCACGATGCCCGACAGCGCATTGACCAGGCTCGACTTGCCGGCGCCGTTGGGCCCGATCAAGGCGAAGATCTCGCCCTTCTTCACGGTCAGGTCGACGCCGCGCAACGCCTGGATGCCACGGTAGTGGACGTCGAGGTTTCTGATTTCCAGCATGCCTCAGGCTCCCAGATAGGCTTCGACGACCTTGGGGTCGCGACCCACCGCCTCCGGCAGCCCCTCGGCGATCAGCCGGCCCGAGGCCAGCACGTAGAGCTGCGAGCACAGGGACATGACGAAGCGCATGTTGTGCTCGATCAGCAGCACTGCCACGCCGCTTGCGGCCACGCTGCGGAAGATGCCGGCCAGGCTTTCGGCCTCGGCGTCGTTCATGCCCGCCACCGGCTCGTCGAGCAGCAGCAGCCTGGGCTCGGTGGCCAGCGCGCGCATCATTTCGATGCGGCGCTGATGGCCGTAGGAGAGGCCGCCGGAACGGTGCTCGGCGAGCGCTGCCATGCCGAAGCGCTCCAGCAGCGCCATCGCCCGCTCGTTCATCTGCCTCGCCTCGGCGCGCGCGGATGGCAGGCCCAGCAGGTTGGCCCAGAGGCCGGCCTTCTCGTGCCGGTGGAAGCCGGCGACCACGTTCTCAAGCACGCTGGCGTCGGCCACCAGTCGGATGTTCTGGAAGGTGCGGGCGACGCCGGCGCGCGCCAGGTCGGGCGCTTCCTCGCGCGAGACGTCCCTGCCGTCCAGCAGCACCTTGCCCGAGCTGAGGTGAAGCAGTCCGGTGATCAGGTTGACCACCGTGGTCTTGCCGGCGCCGTTGGGCCCGATCAGGCCGGTGATCTGCCCGGCGGGAACCTGCAGGCTCACCTTGTCGACGGCCGGCACGCCGCCGAAATGGCGGGCCACTTCCTCCAGAACCAGCGTAGCGGTCATGCGTGCACTCCCGCGTCGATCGACGAGCTGACGGGCGCCGCGCCCACGCTGGCGGCACCGCTGGCCACGGCATCGGCCGGCAGGCGAACGGTCCTGCGGCGAAGCCGGCGGTCGCGCAGCATCGCAATCACGGTGTCCGCCACGCCGCGCGGCAAATACACGATCACCAGCATCAGCAGGATGCCCTGCACCACGTTGCGGTAGTCGGCGAAGACGCGGAACAGCTCGGGCAGCGTGGTCAGGATGGCGGCACCCACCAAAGCGCCCCACACCGAGGTGCGGCCGCCCAGCACGACCATCGCCAGCGTCGCCACGAGCATGCCGAAGCCGAACTCGCCGGGCGTGATGGCGTAGCTGCTGGTGGCCTGCAGCGCGCCGCCCAGGCCGGCCAGCAGCCCCGACAGGATGAACGCGATGCGGTGGTAGTAAGGCACCGAGATGCCCAGCGACACCGCCACGGTCTCGTCCTCGCGGATCACGTCCATGGCTCGGCCCACGCTGTAGCGGCCCATGGCGACCAGCAGCAGCACCACGACCACGACCACCGACAGCAGCACCCCGGTGCCGGCCACCTTGGGAATGCCGTTGACGCCCAGCGCGCCATTGGTGACGCTGACCCAGTTCTGCGTGGCCGACAGCACGATCTGCACCAGCGCCAGCGTGGCCACGGCCTGGAACACGCCGCGCAGCCGCGAGAGCGGGAACGCCAGCAAGGCGCTGGCCACGGTGCCCAGCACGGTGCCGGCAACGATGGCCGCGAACGGCGGCCAGCCGGCCTTGGTGATCAACAGCGCACAGCCGTAGGCGCCCAGCGCGGCGAAGCCCGCGGTGCCCAGCGAGAACACGCCGGCGCGCAGCACGACGTATTGGCTCATCGCCAGCAGCGCGTAGACCAGGATGTGGTCAAACAGCGACTGGTAGGTGTAAAAGAAATTCATCATGCGCGCTGGATCCGCATCGCGGCGGTGGACTGGCCGAACAGGCCGGTGGGCTTGACCAGGATGACGATGAACAGCGCGACGAACACGACGGCCTCGGCGACGCCGGAGGAGACGTAGGCCACCGCAAGCGTTTGCACAATGCCGATGGCCAGCCCCGCAATCAGCGCGCCCGGGATGCTGCCGAGTCCGCCCAGGATGATGATCACGAAGGCGCGCAGCAGCAGCGGCTCGCCCATCGCGAAGTGCACCGAGTTGAAGACCAGGCCGATCAGCACGCCCGCCATGCCGGCCAGCGCGCCCGAGATCAGGAACACCTGCATGTTGACCGGCCCCGGGTTGATGCCCAGCAGGCGCGAGGTCTGCTCCGAGTAGGCGACAGAGCGGATGCGCTGGCCGAAGCTGGTGCGGTAGAGGTACCAGACCAGGCCGAACACCATGGCCACCACCAGCCCGATGATCACCAGTTGCAACAGCTGGATGCGCAGGCCGAACACGGTGTAGACGACCACCGGGAAGGCATCGAACGGGAAGCGCATGACCGCGGTGTTCGAAACCTTCTGCGCGATCGCCAGCAGCACCAGGTCGGCCCCTATCGAGGAGACGATGGCCGAGAACTCCGGCGCGTTGCGGCGGCGCAGCGGCCGGAACGCGAACACGTCCAGCGCCACCGACACCAGCCCGCCCGCCAGCATGCCGATCAGCAGCGCCACATAGATCGGCGCGTCCAGCATGGTGACGGCGTACAACCCGGCGAAGGCGCCCCACATGAACACCGAGCCATGGGCCATGTTCATGATGTGGTTCACCCCGAAGAGCAGCGTGAACCCGAGCGCGAACAGGGCGTAGACACTGCCTACGACCACGCCGTTGAGAAGTTGTTGCATCAGCATGCCAGCAGGATAGGAATGCGGGCGCGGGATGTATGTCCCCTTGCGGTGGTACGGATTTGCATGGGGTCCCCTGCCACGGGGACAGACGGCGCCGCGACACCTCATGACACTGCCGCCATGCGACTGCTGTCCACCGATGCCTCGGCGCCAACCGCGGGTCCCGTCACCGAAGCGAGCACGCGGTTCGATCCGTTCGATCCGGCGTACGTGCTCGATCCCTACCCGCTGCTCGCGCAGCTGCGCGAGAGCGAGGCGGTTTTCTTCTCGCCGGCGATCGGCTCCTGGATCGTCACGCGCTTCGACACCGTCAAGGCGATCCTGCGCGACACGCATCGCTATTCGGCCCTGATCGCTTCCGACCCGCTCACGCCGCTGTGCCCGCACGCGCGCGGCATCGTCGCCGCATCCGACTTCAACGTGCCGCCGCTGCTGGTCAACAACGACCCGCCCAGCCACTCGCGCTACCGCGCGTTCTTCGGCGCGCCGCTGCAGCGCGAGCGCCTGACGGCCCTGCAGCCCTTCATCGAGCAGACGGTGGAGGATCACGTCGAGCGCATGGCAGCCGGGCCCTCGCCTGCCGACCTGGTGGCGGCGCTCACCTGGGACGTGCCGGCGCTGGTGTTGTTCCGCCTGCTGGGCGTGCCGGCCGAGGACGTGGCGAAGGTGAAGCACTGGGCATCCAGCCGCGTGGTGATGACCTGGGGCCGGCCGAGCGAGGCCGAGCAGGTCAAGCTGGCCGGCGAGGCGGTGGAGTACTACCGCTATGCGATGGCGCTGGTGCAGCGAAAGGCGCAAGCGCCGGGTGACGATTACCTGAGCGACCTGGTGCGGCTGCGCGACGGCGACGACGGCAAGGCGACGCTGCATGAGATCGGCGCCATCGCCTTCAACCTGCTGTTCGCCGGCCATGAGACCACGTCCAGCGCCTCGGCCAACCTGTTCAAGGCGATCCTGCCGCGGCGCGCGCTGTGGGAAGCGATCTGCCGCGGGGAGCAGCCGATCGCGCCGGTGGTGGAGGAAGGCCTGCGCATCGACTCGCCGGTGCAGGCCTGGCGCCGCCAAGCGAAGGAAGCGGTGGAACTCGATGGCGTGCAAGTCCCCGCCGGCGCCCGGCTCCTGCTGGTGTTCGCGGCCGCCAACCGCGACCCCGCCCAGTTCCCCGAGCCCGACGACTTCGTGCCGGGCCGGCGCAACGTGATGCAGCACGTGGCCTTCGGTACCGGCGCTCACTTCTGCCTCGGCGCGCCGCTGGCCCGGCTGGAGGTGGCGGCGATGGTGCAGAGCGTCGCGCGCCACCTGCCCGGCCTCGCGCTGGTGCCCGACCAGGACTATCCCTACACCCCCAACACCTCCTTCCGCGCCCTGCGCCGGCTGATGGTGGCCTGGTAACCCGTCATTCCCTGGAGAACCCAAGATGCGCTTTCCCCACCTGCCCGTCGAAGACGAGCTCGAGATCCGTTCGGTCTTCGCCCGCTACGGCCACCTGGCCGACGCCGGCGACCCCAACTTCGTCCAGCTGTTCACCGAGGACGCGAGCTGGACACGCGCCAATTCGCCACCTGCCGCGCACGGCGGCAGCGGGCTGCCCCCTGAAACTCTCCGCGGCCGCGACAAGTTGCTGGCGCTGATGGAAGAGGTGATGAAGAAGACGTTCACGCAGCGCATGCACCACCAGATGACCGACTTCTACGTGGTGCCCGGCGCCGGCGCCGACGACGCCATGGGCCATGCCCGGGCGCTGATTACCGACTGGCGCGATGGCCCCGGCAAGATCGCCATGTTCGGCAAGTACGACGTGCGCTTCCGCCGTACCGACGTGGGCTGGCGCATCAGCGACATGACGGTGCGCGTGCTGCCGAGCGGGGATTGAAGCGATGAACACACTCCTTGCACCCGACGCGCCGGTCCTCGACGAAGACCCGTTCTCCGACGAAAACATCGCCGACCCCTACCCCTTCTTCGAGCGCATGCGCGAACTGGGGCCCGCAGTCTTCATCGCACCGCACGGCTACTACGCGGTGGGCCGGCATCAGGAGGCGGGAATCGTTGCCAGCGACTACGCCCGCTTCACGACCGAGGGTGGCGTGGGCATGAGCGACATCCGCAAGCCGGGCGCCTGGCGCACGCGCAGCCCGATCGCCGAACTCGACCCGCCGGAGCACACGCGCGTGCGGGCTGCGCTGCAGAAAATCCTGTCTCCGCTGGTCATCAAGACCTGGAAGGAGAAGTTCGCCCATCGTGCCGAGGAAGTGGCCGACCAGGTGGTGGCCAAGGGCAGCATCGACGGGGTGGCCGACATCGCCGAGGCCTTCGTGCTCGACGTCTTCCCCTCGGTGCTGGGCGTCGACGTGCCGCCTGAGCGCATCAAGCTGACGGGAGAGCTCAACTTCAACCAGATCGGGCCGAACAACGAGCGCGTGGCGCGCACGCTGGAACGTGCCGGGCCGATCATGGACTGGTACCAGCAGGTTCTGCAGCGCGAATACATGCTGCCGGGCGGCTTCGGCGAGAAGATCTACCAGGCCGAGGACGCGGGCGACTTCGACAAGGGAACCGCGCCCTTCCATGTGCGCACCTTCTTCCGCGCCGGCGTGGACACGACCATTGCCGGCATCGGCTCGACGCTGAAGCTGCTGTCGGAGCACCCGGACCAGTTGGCCATGGTGAAGGCGAACCCAGCGTTGATCAAAGGCGCATTCGAAGAAGCGCTGCGGATGGAATCGCCGGCGCAGGTGATGTTCCGCACCACCACCGGCGAGGTGGAACTGGGCGGCGTGCGGCTGCGCGCCGACACCAAGGTCGGCTACCACATGGGCGCCGCCAATCGCGACCCGCGCCAATGGAAAGACCCCGACCGCTTCGACGTCACGCGCCAGACGACCGGCGTGCACCGCGCCTTCGGCGTCGGTGCGCACGTCTGCATCGGGCAGATGATCGCCCGGCTCGAGGCCGAATGCATCCTCGGCGCGGTGCTGCGTCGCATCCAGCGCATCGAGCCCGCGGGCCCAGCGCGCTGGCGGCCCGTGAATACGCTGCGCACGCTGGACGTACTGCCGCTGGCCCTCGTCGCCACCTAGTCTGGGGGTGCGGAGGCGGGCGGTGTGCCCTCACCCTAACCCTCTCCCAGAGGGATAGGGAACAAGGCAGGGATACGCTGTACGCGCTTCCGGAATTACTCCCTCCCTCTGGGAGAGGGCGGGGGTGAGGGCACCGGGCCTTCGAGGCACGCGCAACCATCGAACACCCCAAAGCCCGGTATGCGGTGCGGGTCGGGCGATCCCCTCTGCGCCGCCGAGGAGCGCAGCCTTTCGCGGATCAGGGCTCGCGATTGTCTGAGCGAAGCGAGTTCGAGCGAGACCCCGCGAAAGGCGAGCACCGCAGGGAAGCCGCGAAGCGGCCGGCGCAGTGGGGTCG
>Ga0307515_10001107_pt1 | contig 61642 bp, 42 predicted proteins | sample 17_EM_MG_FD_194513 | JGI IMG/M metagenome (GOLD analysis project Ga0307515, IMG submission 194513) | Populus trichocarpa ectomycorrhiza microbial communities from riparian zone in the Pacific Northwest, United States - 17_EM | ecosystem: Host-associated > Plants > Roots > Unclassified | place... | reverse complement strand
GCCATGATAAGTCCAGTTGACCATATCATCGGAAGACATCATGACCAGTGTACGGATATGCTCGTATGAATTTTTCCCATCCTTTCCTACATGCTCATACTGTTCATGATCATTCGTGGCATACACATAAACTCTTCCATTGTATTCTATAGCGGTTGGGTCGGCCGTAAACATAAAATCTAATAAAGGATTCCCATTATTGGTGAGAAGTTTCGGCGAAACTTTTGCGAATTTTGCTTCCAGTTCTTCATTATCTGGCTGCGTAACTTGAATTTGCCTGGCATCACTATTCGAAGCTGTGATAGTCACTATCGCCTCGCGGCCAGCACCCGCGTTGTTAGCGTTAGCTGTTAATTTAAGCGTAACATTCCCCGGGCCTCCCGATGACTGACTTATCGTTAACCATGAAACTGAGTTGGCTGTCGCTGTCCAATTAACATTGCCGGTGATAGCAACATCGGCACTACTTCCTTCCGACTCAAAAACAACTTGCAAGGAAGAAACAGTGAGTTGAGTCTCAATCTCTTTCTTCTTACAGGAAAAAGCAGGCAATGTGACCAAAAATAGTAAACCTAAAAATATAGCAAGGCCCTTTTTCATATTATTATATTGTTCATTTTTGTTAGTTTAATTTATCTTTTCACGCTCAATACCAATCATATACGTCAAGAAAACGGTACTGTCTAATCTGTTCACGATACCGCTGTTCCGGTAAAAGCTTTAACCCAGAATTAATTTTACTTATATCCTAATTTAATGGCATTATACATGCGCTGGTCTATTATCCCATTATTAGCCCTGTCTAACATATTTCCTACCTCCCACCAGAAGGGCAGCATACCATTCGCTTTAGCCGTTTTGGTCGTAAAAGTTGCCCAGTAGTCCACAGACCTGTTGTTCATCAACGTATCCTTAGGCATAGGCCTGTTAGGGTCAGTCCTCCTCGGGGCTGCATATTCACCAAGCACCACAGGGATACCTTTATCAACAAAATTCACTTTCATCTTTTGGTATTCAGCAGTTATCGCAGCCTCGTCTCCATTTCCAGGGGTGTTGTTGCGGTCTGGCTCAATAGTAGAAACGTTCCCAGTCCCCCAGTAGTAAACCATTTTGCCCCAGCTTACATCTCCATCCGTTAGTAAAGTAAATCCAGCAGGTGTGTAGTCGTGCACCTCGAGCATCAACTTGTTAGGTACCGGGTCGTGAGGCATAGTAGTCATCAAAGTAGCAGTTATAGAAATATTAGTGTGAGGCCCCTGCACAACCAGCACCCGGTAGGCGTTTCTGCCCCCGGTAGAGCGAACTGCCTTAATGAATGTTTCGTGATAACTATTCAATATGGCCATCTGCGCGGCGTTGTCAGCCGCAGGTTCATTGGCGCTGGCAAACAAAAGGTGCTCATCAAAATCACGCAAGGTTGTAGCTATCTGTTCCCAAAGCGCTTTTTGTTTCGCATTAACAGAATCTTTCTTAGCATCGGTAATATTATTTTCCAGCCAGCCGTTGTCCCAGTGAATATTCACTATCACATACACACCATTATTCACACAATATCCAACCACTTGTTTCACCCGCGCAAGCCATGCAGGGTCAATTATTGCCTTTTTCCGGTCGCTTAGATGATTCCAATTCCATGAACAAGGAAGTCGTATCGCACTGAAACCTGTTGCTTTCAAATATTTTATATATGAATCGGTAATTTTATTACCATTCTGCCAATCAGCTTCGTTTGGGGGCTCCATGGTATTGCCAATGTTTGTTCCCATTCCCGTTCCCATTTTTGCAGCCAGTTGCACGGCAGTACTGGTCACTCCAGTCATGTCTGGCGCTATAGGCGAGGTGTTATAACCTGGGTATATGGTGGGAGCCTGGGTAACTCTCACCCTTCTGGCCTGCCCGTTTGACGAACTTATATATACAATTGCAGATTGGCTTGCACCGGTGCCATTTGGCGACGCCACTGTCACATGAATAACGGTACTCCCGCTCTTGCCGGATGTAGTGTTTAATTGCAGCCATGACAAAGCAGGATTGCTTACGCTCCAATCAGCATTGCTGGTAACGGTAATGTCCTGACTTCCTCCTTCGGGAGCAAAAGTAATCGCCGACACGCTAACCGTGAGTTCCGGCGCGGTAGTTTTCGCCTTTGTGCAGGCGAAAAGCATAATAATCGCAATAAGAAATATTATAGAATTAAAAAAATATTTTTTTTTCATTTTTGTCTATAACTAAACTTTTTATAAATAATCTCGGCACTAAAAACATCTGATAACATTTTTTATTAATTATTCAGGATAATTTTAGGCTTGTTGAATCAGCGTTTATTTGCCTCTGGCTAACATTAAATTTTACTTATATCCAGCAATAATGGCATTTACCATCCGCTGGTCCTTAACCACATTATTTTTTCTGTCAAAACCATTACTTACCTCCCACCAGAATAGTAAAAGACCATTCGCTCTCATAGTTTGGTCGAAAAAGTTAGCCAGTAATCCACATACCTATTGTGCGCCGCCATATCTAAGGGAGTACCGCTTTGCATTCGGGAGTCCGTCTAAAAGTTTCATATTCACCCAGTATCACAGGGATACCTTTATCAACAAACTTCTGTTTAATCTTTTTGGAATTCAGAATCGATCACATCATCTTCTCCAAAAGCGGCGTTGCAGTCCGGCTCAATAGTAATGCGTCTGGCCTTCATATAAAAAATTCAATGATTTATTTTTAACCAACTTAAATGATTGAAGAAGTAATTTGATTTTACTCCTTCAATCTAAACCACAATTGACTTGTCACATGATCGGTTCGATTCAGTCGCCAGGCTTACTTCGTTCCAGTAATTATAATATTATCAAACATTATAGCATTAGAAGTTTCAGTATTAGGATTCAATCTGAGGCTTATTGTTTTATAGTTTCCTGAAGGCAAAGCAACCGATTTTGCATCTTTATTCCACCCTGCACCACTGGCAATTGTAGGTAGAGATACCCAAGAAGCACCGCCATCAATACTTACTTCAATTTTTGGTTTTACAGCATCTCCACCTTCTTCAACAGCAAATTCATAAGACAGGCTTAAATTTGTAAAACCAGCCACATTGATATTAGGTATGGTAACAGGAGCACCTTTGAATTCTATTTTCAATACAAATCCGTCACCCCACCCTTGACGCAAATTTATATTGGCATCGCCAGCGGTTTTTAAATCTACTCCACCATTCCATTTTCCTGCCTTTGTAGATGGTGCAAATGTATACGTATAGCGATCACTAACGGCCTTAACATTTGATTCAAAATTTTCGGCATACACAGTTTGCTGTGCTTTGGCGAACATCCCTGTTGTAAGGGCCAAAAATAATAGTGTGATTTTCTTCATTTTACTTGAGTTTTAAATATTAATAATTTATAGTTTAAAAATTTTTCATTATTTGTTTGAAAAAGCCTGAAAACCACCTGCTGCGTAGCATTAGGGCTTCTGTCAGGTCTTTGTGCTTTTAAGGCCAGGCTTACCTTACGTAGGCTTGTTATTACCTGTCTATTCATGTTCTTTTTAGTGCTTATTGATGCATTATTTCATACTTCTCCTTTCTGTTCATAGTACTATTATCCCGGGAAAGCCTTAGTTCAATATTACTTTTACTTATATCCTTCCTTAAGGGCATCAAACATAGGCTGATCCTTTATCACATTATTACTTCTGTCTAGGAGAAACCCTACCTCCCACCAGAATGGCATAAGACCATCCGCCTTAGCCGTTTTGGTCGCAAAAGTTGTCCAGTAATCCACAGACTTGTTGTGCATAGCCATATCCTTAGGAAGATAATTGGGGTTGGTGACGGCGGCAGTCCTCCTCCAGACTGCATATTCACCCAGTATCACAGGGATACCTTTATCAATAAAATTCTGTTTCACCGCCTGGAGTTCAGCAGTGATCGCATCCTCTTCTCCATAGGTGGCATTACGGTCTGGCTCAATAGTAGAATGATTCCCAGCGCCCCAGTAGTAAAGCATCTTGCCCCAGCTTGCATCTCCATCCGCCAAAATGGTAAATGCATAGGGCGTGTAGTCATGTACTTCGAGCATCAATTTGTTAGGTACCGGGTCGTGAGGAAGCGTAGTCATCAAAGTAGTAGTTAAAGTAGGATCAGTGTGAGGCCCCTGCACGACCAGCACCCGGTAACTGTTCCTGCCCCCGGTAGAGCGAACTGCCTTGATGAATGTTTCGTGGTAACCATTAAGTGTGGCCATCTGCGCGGCATTATCAGCCGGAGGTTCATTCAAACCGGCAAAAATAAGGTGCTCATCAAAATCGCGCATGGTTGTAGCAATCTGCTCCCAAATCGCCTTTTGCATCGCATTAACAGAATCTTGCTTGATTGCATTGACATTGGTATTGGCACTATCATGATCGTTCAGTACCACATACATATCATTAGCCACACACCATCCAACCACTTCTTTCACCCGCGCAAGCCATGCAGGGTCAATTGTTGCCTTTTTCTGATCGCTTAAATGAGTCCAAACCCAGTTACAGGGAATCCGTACAAAATTGAAACCTAATTGTTTGACATATTTGACATACGATAGGGTCATTTTACTACTCTGCCAATCACCTTCGTTTGGGGATTCCATAGTATTGCCAAAATTTATTCCCATTTGAAATTTTGCCGCCAGTTGCACGGCAGTACTGGTCATTCCGGTCATGTCTGGCGCTTTGGGCGAGGTGTTATAACTTGGGTATATGGTGGGACCCCGGGTAACCGTCACCCTTCTGGCCTGCCCGTTTGATGAACTTATGTTTAAAATGCCCGACTGGCTTGCCCCGGTTCCATTTGGCGACGTCACCGTCATATGAATAACAGTACTCCCGCTCTTGCCGGCAGTTGCGCTTAATTGCAGCCATGAAAAAGCGGGGTTGCTTACGCTCCAGTCGGCATTGCTGGTAACGGTTATGTCCTGGCTTCCTCCTTCGGGCGCAAAAGAAATTGTCGACACGCTAACCGTGAGGGCCGGTGCCGGAGTTTTCACCTTTGTGCAGGCGAAAAGTGCGATAATCGCAGCAAGAAATACTGTGGATTTAAAAAAATACATTTTTTTCATTTTGTTCTATCATTTAATTAAAAAATTGCATAAACATCTCCCGCACTAAAAAATATCAGCATGATATCTTTTTTTTTGCCCGCTATGATAGCGGCTCAATTGTACGTTGATCTTTTTACTGTTAATTTCGTTACTCTAACATCTTCTCCGTTTTGGCGAATCCAAAATGGTAAATTGGGGGTTGTCATATCAGGATCCCCTAAGTTCTCTTCCCTATTTCCCTCGTTTCGCTTCCCTATCCTTTTTACCAATATTTTCGAGGCAAAAAGCCCCCACAGCGATATGCTGCCGTGGAGGCTTTAGCTTATTTAATTTTTACAACACGAATATTATCGAATGCAACATAAAAGCCAGTTGTTGTAGTTGCTGCGTCATAATTATGCCTATATAGGTAGGCGCCGGTTTTTCCTGATGAGCCCACCAAATCGGTGATCTTAGTTAAGGGAGCTCCCATACCCTCGCCCAATGCATTACTTGCACGAAACGACGACAACGGGATAGTTATAGTAACCCACCCCTTTGTTTTGTACGCTTTTCCGGTTTTCCATGGTTCCCATCTGTATATATAGCCGCCTACATCTGTTTTAATATCCAGTGCACCACCATTCCAGTCGGTCGGTACACTTATTTCCATTTTCAAGGCCCAGTTGTCCGGGGCGTCAGTAAGGTTGGCTGCTGGTACCCATTGATTACTTGCTAAAATAATACCACCATTAGAAGAACCGCCACTCAAAACACCGGTATTCACAAAAATAAACATAGTATGGTTTGTGCCCATTACGCCATTAAAGGCAGTTGTTTCTGTAAACCAGCCGTACCGGTTATTGTTGTTGGCATCAATACCACCAATACCGTCCCCCCAGCTAGAAGCATTACCACCATAATCCGCATAAAGGACACCAGAACCATCCATATTTTCTATAACACCGTTTTTTAGATATGTTGGAGTATAAACATTGTAAGGAGTAGTACCCGTGCCGTACGATGTGGTAATAGATACCGGTCCGTTTTGCGATAGCGCAGGCGCAACAAAACCAACAGACTTTGTATCTTTTGATGTTGTAAAAGAAGTAACTGCGGTACCCGCAAAGGTTAGCGATTGAATGTCCTTAAAATAAGTGCCATAAATATAAACTGAATCGCCAGGGCTGGGATTTTCGTTGGAAATCCAGGAAGTAACTGGTGTGGCTCTTATTGTATCCATAACGGTACCAGACTTAGTAGTTACCGTTACTAGCTTGTTGGATGTCGTTGCCGGCATCAAAAAGCCGAGGGAGTCGCCATAAAAGCTCGAATTAAACTTTGTGATTGGGGTTCCTCCATATACAAACTTTTGAACCAGCACTAAATTGGCACCAAAAAGATAAACCGAGTCGCCGGGGTTAGCAAATACATTGGATATAGCGTAAATAGCAGGTGCCGCAGGCCCTAATTTAAAAGAAAAGGTTGTTGAACCTGCCGGTGTTTTATAGGTTAAGGTATAGAGCTTAGCTGTGTCAATTTTTGAATATATGATGTTTGGTATTCGTACTACCGCGCTTCCCGATGCTAATAAAGCAGGGTTAAAGGATGCAGAAACGCCGTCGAACTCAATTTCTGTTGCATTTTTCAGATTCTGCCCAATTATAACCACATATTTGTATGATCCACCTGACCAGGTAGGATCAGTTTGTGGATCACCAGTACTCAAAAGCGTATCCTTACCTGCCGCATGATACAATCTTACGCTTGTAATAACAGGGGGGATAGAAGAACTCTCGGTATTTTTCTTGCAAGCCGGCAGTAAAGCCACCATCATCAAAAATAGCGGCAAAAAATACAAGCGGATGTCTAAATTTCTTTTCATTTTAATATAATTTAGCTGTTAAAAAATTAATAATAAGGTACCGGCGGGTTCAGCAATTTGGGGTCGCTGGTCACCTCTGATGCCGGTATTGGCAATGTAAATGAGTCTATTGTTGCCGGATTAACAGTTTGCGGCCCGCCATCATTACCCGCTGTTGTTGGTGTTGCAACCCCACTTTTATAACTGAATGTAACGCGTTGCTGGTTATTGAGGATATTGATAGCCGTTGCGGGGTCGTAATAAGAAAGCCGTACCAGGTCTATCCAATATTGCCCCTCAAAAGCCAATTCAATTCTTCTTTCATTTAGGATGGTTGCAGGGGTTAACACCGAAGCCTGATTCACCCCAGCCCTTGACCGGACCGCGTTAAAATATCTCAGGGCTGTACCATCGGAAGTGGTTGCATTGTTGCCCAAAATGGCTTCGGCATATATCAGGTACACATCGGCCAACCTAAGCATTGCATTATGTTCGGGAGATGACCAAATATCCATTGTTGGCAAATTGTTATCTTTCTCGTTACCGATAATGTGTTTTTTCAAACTCACCTGTGTTGCCGTATAACCACCACCCGCAGCATTCAATTCAGGATAATGCTCTCCGGTGAGCATAATAGTGGCCCTGCGCCTTAGGCTATCTTGCGCTGTATATGCCAGATAAAAGTCGTAGGTGATCTGTATGGTACTCCACGCACCTTCCTTCTGCGCGGTTACATCGGTGCTTGGCGCAAGGAGTCCGGCCCAGGTGTTGCCACTGCCATAACCCACGCCTCCCGCCCATTGAAGGGAGAATAAATCTTCGGGGACATCGTTGTGTTGCACCGTGAAAAGATCATAATAGCTGGGAAGCAATGACAAGCCGCTGTTATTACACACATTGCCTGCATATTTTTTGGCGCTGTCCAGCAATGCCTGGTCGCGTGAGCCGCTTTTGCCCAAGCCCGCCCAGGTTAAATATACTTTGCCCAGCATCCCTTGCGCCGACCATGTGGTTACCCTGCCAGCTACATCTTTTGCAGGAAGGCTTTGCGCCGCGTAAGTCAGGTCATTGGCAATAAATTTATAAACATCCGAAACAGTATTGCGGTTAAGCAAGGAGTTTTGTATTAGTTTACTGTTATCCTCAATAATAGGTACGGCGCCCCAGTAAACTGCCAAATGATAATAGGCTACGGCACGGATAAATTTAGCTTCGCCAATGGCGGAATTTCTATCAGAAACGGAAATTGAAGATGATGCCTGGCTTTGAATCGCATCAATAACCGTATTACATTGTGCAATAACGTTGTATAAGCCTATCCAGGCTTGCGATACAATGCCATTTTGCGCTGTAATGGTGCGCGTAAAAAGTTCATGTAAATCCTGATAATACCCTTTATAGCCATTTCCGCTCAATGCGTCACTAATTGGCAACAAAGAAGCAGAATGAAATTGCCACCACTCGGAACCGCCATATAGGTTTGCTGTGGCCAGCCTTAAATCGGAAGTAGTTTTGTAAAAATTATTAGAACTTATCTGCGAGTTGGAAGGGCGTTCCAAAAAACTCTTTTTACATCCGGCAATTGCTGCTGCAAATACCAAAAAAATTATCATTTTACTAATTGGTTTCATAAATATCCTTTTTAATTGGTGATTCCTTATTTGTTAAATGTTATACTGGCACCAATAGTAAATACTCTTGGCTGAGGATAATAACCACCATCCCAGCCTGCCTGGAGTGGGTTCCATGAACCAATTTCAGGATCCATGCCGGTATATTTTGTAATTGTAAAGGCGTTGGCCACTGTACCATAAACCCGGATTGAGTGCACGTATATTTTCGACAAAATACTTTCTGGCAATCGGTAACCCAAGGTGATGTTTTTGCACTTCAGGAATGACCCATCTTCGATAAACAGACTATTAGAACGGTTATTACCGTTGGTATTGTCGTTTCTTAACCCCACAGTGGTTGTATTCGGATTAGTAACATATACATTGTTAACATCGGATGCCGAGCCGGCTGGGTCAATTAAAGCCAAATGGGCATAATTTAATACTGATGTAAAATAGGTGCTATTATTTTGCGGATTGCTTTGTGCTACAGCCAGTTGATTGAATACTTTATTGCCATAGCTGCCGCTGAAGAAAAAATTCAGGTCGAAATTTTTGTATCTAAAGGTATTATTGATGCCATACTGGAATTTTGGGAGCGGGGAACCCAAAAAAGTTTCGTCCCTTGAGTCAATAATACCGTCGCCATTCAAATCTTTAAACTTGCGGTCGCCGTACCAAATACCGCCCCCTACCGCAGAAACCGGATAAGGTACCCCGGCTTGGTTAGCTGGCAAGGCATGTGTTAGAAAATCTTTTGAGGTTGCAAATACGCCATCAAATACATAGCCATAAAATTCGCCGATGGGCTGCCCCACCATCGTTTTTTCCACCACATCGTTAATCACATAAGAGGTTTGGCTCAAGTTAGCATCAGATCCGCCTGAACCTAAATTAAGTACTTTATTGACATTGCGTGATAATGTAAGATCAGTTTTCCAGGAAAAATTTTTGCTGTTAACATTGGTAGAACTGACCCGGAAGTCGAACCCTTTGTTGCTTACAGCACCGATATTGACAAAAGGTGCCTGCATGGATCCAGGCGACCACCCTGATGTAGTACCGCTGTACAATGGCAACGGTACCTTTAATAAAAGTCCGTTTGTTTCGCGGTCGTAAACATCTAATGAAAAACTAATCCGCCCGTTAAAGAACGTACCATCAAGGCCCACGTTATAATATTTTGTTTTTTCCCAGGTTACAAAAGGGTTTGCCAAATTGTTTTGAAACTGTGCCGTACCCGATAAGCCATTGGCCACTGATGAAAGTTGGGTAACAAATGTATTGCCGGGTATGCCCTGATTGTTGGTAAGCCCATAACCAAGCCGGAGCTTTAATTCATTTATAGATTTTACGCCTTTTAAAAATGCCTCATTGTTAATTTTCCAGGCCACTGCGCCCGAATAGGTAACAGCCCAATTTCGGTTGACCATAAAATTCGAAGAACCATCGTCCCGAATATTACCGGTGATCAGGTATTTATCGTTCCAGGAAAAATTAACACGTCCGAAATAGGATTCCTGTGCCGTGCCGCCATTACCTTTAGGGCCTGAGTTATCGCCACTATTTCTGGCTGTAGTCGCATCGCCGGAATTAAGGGCCGTCACATTGTTTGAAGGGAAATTTGTCCGTGAGCCGCCAACATTTTCGAAAGAGCTCATCTGCGCTTCATGCCCTGTCAAAACATTTACACTATATTTACTAAAATTATGGTTATAAGTAAAAAAACTGCGTATTACCGTATAAAAATTTTGGCTTAGGTTCGAATTAGCTCTGTTAATACCATTAGTAAATAAACCAAATTTATAAGTTGGGTTAAAATTATCTTCAGAACTAAAATCGAAATTACCGGATACTTCATTGCGCAACGACAAATCTTTAGTAAATTGTATTTCGGCATACGCATTGCCAAATATCTGGTTCCTTCTCCTTACGTTTGTGACAATCTTGGCCATCGCCACCGGGTTAGGAACAGGTGCGGTATAACCGTTCGGGTTGGTAACACCGCCGTAGGAGCCATCAGAGTTTTGAACCGGAACATCTGGTGTCATGTTTAACGCCGAATTAATTACGCCCGAGGCAGTAGTATTTTGATTTTCATAAACATGGGCCAATTGAAGGCTGGTTCCTACTTTTAGCCAATTAGTGGTTTTGTTATCTAAATTCAGCCTTACGGAGTATCTTTTAAAATCAGATCCAAGGGCTATCCCTTCCTGGTCAAAATACGAGGTTGATAGTAAATATTGGGTTCTGGAATCGCCACCGCTTATTGTTAAGTTATGGTTGTTCATTGGCGCCCTGCGGAACAGTTCTTTCTGCCAGTCGGTACCTGTACCTAAATATTGAGGATTTTCGAATTCGGGTCTGGCATCGAAGCCCCAAACTTGTGCCCGGTCATTCAAAATAGTAGCGAGCTGTTGCAAGTTAACTACAGGGAGTTTCTTGGGCAACTCCTGATCACCTGTATAAAAATCATAATTTACCGTTGGCGGTCCGACTTTACCCCTTTTTGTAGTGATAACAACTACGCCATTGGTTGCCTGCGAACCGTATATGGCAGTCGCGGAAGCATCCTTTAATACGTCTATTGATTCAATTTCAGCAGGATTGATAGTGTTTAACGGATTTCCACCATTCCCGGGATCGCCAACCGGGGGAATAATAATACCATCTATCACATACATTGGCGAGTTAGAACCACTTATGGAAGATACCCCCCGTATTTGAATAGAGACACCGCCACCTGGCTGGCCCGACACTTGTTGAACAACAACCCCGGCAACTTTACCTTGCAGGGCCTGGTCAAAAGTAGTGGGTTGCGTTTGGCGCAAATCGTCGCCCCTTATGGAACTGATAGCGCCGGTTATATCCGGTCTTCTTGCTTTAGCGTAACCAATAACAACAACCTCGTTCAAATTGCTGGATGTTGAACTGAGCCTGACGTTAATTGAACCGGCCTGCTTAACAGTTATTTCCCGTGGCGCATAGCCTAAAAAGTTAAAAACGAGTACCTTGCCCGGCTCAGCCGCTATATTGTAGCTGCCATCAATGCTGGACACAGTGCCCAGGCCCGTCCCTTTAATTTTGATGCTTACGCCTGGCATTGGCTGGGCATCGTCGGCGCTTGTTATTTTGCCGGTAATATTTACCGTTTGTGCATGGGCTGAAAAATAAAGAAACATGCCCGTGATAAATAATGAAATCTGGTGTTTCATTTTTCTTTGTAAATTTTTATCCATCTTTTAAAAGGATTTTAAGGTTTGACAATTGGTTCATTGGTGTTTGGTTAGTAATTAATTGGTTTTTCTCTCATTCATAATTTATTTGGTTATCACATCTTTTAGATAGCCCAAAAGCAACCTTTGATACTACTTTACTGTTAGTTTGCTCACATGAAACAGCTACCCGAACAATCAGTTAAAAAACTTCAGGTGCAGTCAGGCGCATGTTTACTAATTCAAAAAAGTTAACTGTTGGTCCTATTGGTTATTAGTGGGATATGGTTTCAAGGCAACCTTCTTTAAGTAAATTACTTTGGACTCATATTCCGGGGATGAAGCTATGGTAACTTAAAAAATGGGAAAGGGTAGTTTTAGCCAAAAGTATAGACCAAAAATCCAAACTACATATCTACTTGTAAATAAGATACTTAAGAACTAATACTAACTTATTTTACCATAAATACCGAACGGGAGTCGTAATTTGGAGCCGAACGAACCGTTTTAAAATGCAAATGACCAATGGTCATTGACCGGCCAAAACAAACGCTGACAACAGCTTCGCCTTTGTTATGACACGTAAATTTGAAATAAACAATAATTGGTGCATCCAAGCCTTTCCGCTTCCTGTATAAATGCTATTCTTTTCTGGGGCTTACCGAACGGTAAAAGGCATATCTATATTTGCAACACCGTTTTGAATATATGTTTTTGCCCGGTGACTTGTCGCTCATTCGTTCGCATTCACAGCAAACAAACAGCATAGAGATCGTTATTCTTTACTTTCAGCTTCGGAATTACTTTTTTTCCGACGAATGGAATTGACATACGCAGAAGGAAGTATGTTATATTCTTCCTTGAACATTTTCGCAAAATGCTTGGGGGTATTAAAGCCTACCTCGTAGCAGATCTGGCTAACGGTCATCTGGCTATTCCCGAGCAAATACGCTGCTTTTTTTAACCTTATCGAACGGATAAATTCACCAGGCGATTTGTTCGTGAGCATCAAAACTTTATTATAAAGCGATCCCCGGCTGATTCCCATCTGACGACCTAATTCATCCACTGAAAGGTTGTCGTTTAAGATATTAAGTTCTATGTACTCAACTATATTCTTTAATAGTATTTCATCTTCGTTTTGTAAAGGTATTTCCTGTAATTGAACGTCCATTTGCTTTTTGTATGTCCGCTTATAGACATCCTTAAGTACGAGGATGTTTTTGATCTTCGAAAGAAGTATCTCAAAATTGAAAGGCTTTGTTATGTAATCATTAGCTCCAATTTCAAGACCTTTCAATTGTTCGCTTTCGCCGGTTAGCGCGGTTAACAAAATAACCGGAATATGCGAAGTGCGGCTGTCATTCTTTAGTTTTTTGCAAAGGTCAATACCTGTCATTGCGGGCATGCTAATATCACTTACAATAAGATCCGGGTGCTGGGATAACGCTTTCTGCCAACCATCTTTTCCATTTACAGCTTCAACTAATTTATATATATCCTTTAAATTATCTTTCAGGTAAAAACGAAAGTCATCGTTATCCTCTACCAACAGAACCACCGGCTTTTTATTTGATCGCTGCGGTTTGACGATACTTTTATCTTCAATGTGAGTAATCTCGTTTACGATTTCCTCATCAATGTCATCGTCCGATGGCAGATCTATATCTCCACGGTTATAGATGACAAACGGAAGTTTAACGGTGAAGCAACTGCCATGATCGGGCTCACTCTCAACGGTTAATTCGCCTCCATGCATCTTCACAAACTCATGCGTAATTGCAAGGCCAATGCCGCTGCCCTGGTTAATCATCGACTCTGGAATGTCGTGTTGAAAAAACCGTTCGAAGATTTTACTTTGTTTTTCATGCGGAATACCAATACCGGTATCAATCACCTTAATTTCAAGCGGGGCATCGCCGGCTTCGCTATTTACATTAAGCAAAACGCTTACCTGGCCGCCAGGCAGTGTAAATTTAAAGGCATTTGAAAGCAGGTTAAACAATATCCTTTCTATCTTATCATGGTCAAAACTGGTAAACAGCGAATCGATCGAGGTATCAAAAATAAAATTAATCTCTTTTTGTTCAGCGATATCAGTAAATGAAAGGTATATCTCGTTGATGAACTTCACCATATCCCCCGGCTTGCTATGTAGTTTCAATTCCTGAATTTCCATCTTCCTGAAATCAAGCAACTGGTTTACCAGGTTCAATAATCGCCGGGCGTTTTTTCCTATCATGCCCAGCTGTTGTTGCTGTTCCTGATCAGCTCGGGTAAGCATTTTCTCGACCGGTGCCATGATCAGCGAAATCGGTGTTCTGAACTCGTGACTTACGTTGGTCAAAAACTTGGTTTTCAACTGATCAAGATCCTGCATTCGCTTAATCTCCTGCCGCTCCTGTTCAATTATCAATTTTGCTTCCTGTTTTTCTTTCTCTGCTATGAATTGTCTTCTTATTTTCTGTATTCCGCGCCGGCGTATAAAAAAGAGGGTCCCGGTTATCAGCAACAGGTAAATAACATAAGCTAAAGTAGATTTCCAAAAGGGCGGCAATACCTTAATTTTTAAAGAAATACCATGCAGACTCCAAACACCTTCAGAATTGGACACACGTACCTTAAAAGTATAATCTCCCCCATCCAGATTGGTATAGCCGGCTTTTCGCGTTTTATTATCTACATTTACCCATGCCTTATTAAAGCCCTCCAGCATATACTGATATTTTATTTTACCCGGATTGATATAATCGAGGGCGGCAAATTCTATCGAAAAGATATTTTCGTCGTGATTAAGGACTATTGAATGTACTACTGATATACTTTTTGGAAGGATAATATGGCCATTAACCGCCTCATTTGCTGATATGCTCTTATTGAACAACTGAAAGTCGGTAAAGATTAATTTAGGCTTGGCGGTATCGGGTACAATGCTTGCGGGGTCGAATAGATTAAAACCATCTGGACCCCCAAATATCAATTCACCGGCGCGTGTTTTTAAAGCTGAATTTCTGTTAAACTCCCGGCCCTGCAAACCATCTGTATCGTCAAAGCTGTCGACGTGAAAATTAAAAGCACCAGCTGTTGGTGTTAACCTGACGCGGGCTAAACCATTCGAAGTGCTTAACCACATTACCCCTTTGTTATCCTCCAACGTATTGGTCACTGAATTAGCCGGGAGCCCGCTTTTTTTTGTCAGCGAGATAATAGTGTTTGTTTTGCGATTTAACGCACTCAATCCGCCTGCGGTCGCTATCCATATCAAACCCCGGCTATCCTCACTGATACTGCTTATTTCATTGTCAATTAAACCATCTTTTGTGGTATAGTGGCTTACCGGCCCGCCGTCCTTCCATATAACATCTACGCCCCATCCCCCCCCTATCCAAATATTGCCATGTTTATCCTCGAAGATTGAGAATATGATAGTAGAGCTGATATCAGCATGCGTTAATGGATGGTAAAATATTTTTTTTGCACGGTCGAAAATTTCGAGGCCCCCAAAAAGCGTTCCTATCCACAAACGGTGAGACGAGTCTTCCAAAATGCTAAATACACGGTTATCAGCAATACTGGTGGCCACTTTATCGTTGTGTTTATAATGGCTAAACGTTTTCCCGTCAAAGCAATCCAAACCGCCAAAATAGGTACCTATCCATAATTTTTGGTCATGATCTATACAGAGGCTAATAATTATATCGCTCGATAAGCTGTTGCTATCATTAGGATTGTTTTTGTATTGGGTGTATACGCCCGTTTTTAGATTAAAATAAATGAGGCCGCCGCCATTGGTGCCGATCCATAAATTCCCCAGTTTATCTTCTACAAATTTATTGATATCGTTAAACCTTAAACTGGCTGGATCAGAGTCTAAATGCCTGAAAATCGGGAACTTGATAATATTTTTATGATAATAACTTATTCCCTTTTTATTAGTACCGGCCCATATAATACCTAAGTTATCCTTATAGAGTGTTGCGGTATTTTGCCTTAATGAGGTAGGGTCATCTCCTTTATTTAGCAGATAGGTGATTGTCGCATTCTTTTTATCCAGCACATTTACCCCCCCATGGTCAGTTGCGATCCATATCAAGCCATCATCAGCCTGAACAATGTTAGTAATAAGGTTCGTTTTTAACTTTATCCCGGGTGATTCTTTATCAATATCCCTGAAAGTCCCTGTTGATGGCCGGTAATAAAATAGGCCCAAATCATTGTACGGCAAGTAAAACCATAGATCACCATCGCGGTCGACGAACAATGCATAATGATCTTTCTTATTATTAGTTACCTTGTTAAATATGCTGGTGCGATAGCTGATCCTGTTAAGTTTAACATCAAGCATCTCCACCATTCCGTCAGTATAAACTATCCATATATTGCCTTTAACGTCAGAAGTGATATCTGCAATGGAACCTGGGTATAACGAGGGCCCCCCGTTAACACTGTGATAATAATGCATCGTCTTTTTGCTTATAGCGTTGTATCTGTAAATGCCCGAATCGGCATATAAAAACCAAAAGTCTGCAGCGCTGCTGCGTTCTATTTTTTGAGGATCATTAACTGGTAGCTTCAAAGGACGTGACAATAATGACATATCATTATTAAACCGTTCCGTTTCCGGATCATAGAAACAGAAGCCGCGGGGTGTTGATATCCATAATTTTTTATCAGGGCCTTCAAAAATGTTTCTTATATAATCGAAATTAATAGAATATTTATTATTTGCATCGTGCCTGAATACTTTAAAGTTATAACCGTCATACCTGTTGAGACCGGAAGAAGTACCAAACCACATAAACCCCTCAGAATCCTTAAAAATGCTGGTGATCTGATTGTGCGACAGCCCGTTACTTATGTCAAGGTGCGAAAATCGGTATTGATTGCTTTGCGCAAAACTGTTCGTGCAAGCAAAAAACAACACTGAAACGACAATATATAGTTTTAAACGCATTAAAATTGGTTGAGATTTCGAAATCAGGAACCGGGTCTTTAGCAAGCCAGTACACTTGAATAGCATAAAAGTAAAATAAATTCGTAATTAACGATATAAAATTGTCGATTCCGTTATTTGGTCTGCGAAAAATAAATAACCTACCTCTGAAACAAACGAGTTACCAATACTATGGTACGAACCATGCCCGAACTTACCCCGAAATAAAGCTTGTTACAGGTTGTCGTTTAGATGGCTATCCGGAGCATCCCATACCATCATTCTTGAAAATCTAAAACATCGAACCGCTAAAGTGAGTGATAGCTTCCGGTCTATATATCTGGCAAACAAGCAATTAAGAGACAAAAAAAAGGGGCAAAAGACTTCTAAAAATCTCTTGCCCCGTGAAGGGTGGATAACGGTGCAAAATCCGCACCGTTTTGTGGATGAATTGATTGAAATAGGCGGCTTTTCAAAAATCCTTGATCGAGATGATGCTCCGAACCAAAAATCTTGAATTTATAATAGAATACATTTGTCGCTTATATCAGAGATACCAAATCGAATCGCCGTGGGTGGCATTGAATGCTTGTTATTTAATATTTTGAGGATTCCGTGGTAAAGCAATTGGAGATTGAGGTTTTTAAGGTCCCAATACAATTGAACAATCAATAGTTCATCTTGCGGTTCGCTCGGCTTTTTGGGTACGTGATCATATAGCCTATAGTTTGTACCGCCGTGCGCTACTTCGTTCCGTATCCTAAAACAATAGGTGAGCAATTCCTGTATTCTTTTTGCGTCTCCTTTATTTTCCGCAACAATAACGGATGACACCAATTTCATAATCTCTGTGGAAGTGTTGTTATCGTAAAAACTCTCTAGGGTGAAGACTAAATCTAAGAAATTATCAATTGTTATATAATCCGAGCGAACACCCTTTAAAAAACGGTAAAACGACCAAATATTTTTGTGCCAGACTTGGGCAATTTGCGGCAAAACAGTTTTCAAAGCCTCTACCCTGTTTTCCTCCAACAATAATGGATAAGAAAAAATATCAGAATGCTCGTCCATGATATACTCTCCATCCCCGACAAAGGATAATAATCCGCTTGATTGGGGTTTATGAGATTCATGTGAATTGGAATGGGTCGGGTACGTGATATGAAGCCCTAAAAGAAAGAATGAACAAATGTCACTGGCCAAAGAGATCATTTTACGCCTCATATCTTCAAAATCCATGTTCCAGTTCAACATCTTTTCAATATCAGTTTCCTCGTCAGTCTTTAAATTTTGTGTATAAGTGTATTCCCCTTCAAACATTATTTCAACAATGACCAAACCCTTTGCACGCCTCAAATTCCCTCTATGAATAATATGATCGAAATCAGGAAAGCTTCCAATTTCTTTCGACATAATCGCATTTGCTTCATGCGTATTACTCATTGGTGCACTTGTAAAAGGATGGATCCTTATGGAGATCTGTTTTATTTGTTCAGTAAAAGCCTGGTCAAGGCTATACTGACTATCGAATTTTACTGCTCTATTATAGTATAACGGCTGGGTTAGAAAAACCTCGCAGTCTTTTGTTATGTCAAATTCAAAATAGTTGGTTCTGCTTCTGATTGATGATGGCAAAAACCAACGAAATGTGTGCATTTTCATTTTGAGCTTTTTATTTTAAAGTACCATTTCTTCGGGCTTGTAAGGTCAAGTTCCTAATTTAAACTTAAGTATATCACTATAGTTTTTGGATGTTCTGACTTAACAGCACAAAAATAAAATGCCATTGCGCAGCCTATTTGCGTAGATAGGGAACATATGATTACTAATTTAATTTCATATTGACCATCGTACCGGATATTTCCTTATTTGAGCACAATCGTGTATATGAGAATGTATTATCGAAACCCTCTGAAAATTAATTTTCTCTCAAAAGCGGTAGTCTCCTGAAGGTCAGCAATACGGTTTGCCAAAAAATCTTTATGTTCGATGTAATCATAATGATTATGCAGGCTGTGGATCACTTCGTAGACATGTTTAAGTTTGGTAGTCTTAAATTCAGCCCAGATTTGGTTACCAGTTGAGCTAAAGTGACTGTTATAAAAGACTAACCTTTTAAATATTTCAAAGTCAGGATTGGCTGTGAGTATTTCGGCAATAAAGCGATCCAGAAACTCACTCAGGTAATTCCGCAGATTATCAAGTAATATATTGAGCATTATCAAATCTTCTTTAAATTCTTGAATTAACCTGCTGATAAGGCGCGAAGCTTTAAGCTTATTATCTTCATCGAGTTGAATAAAAAAAATACTGCTGATATGGTCGATGCTGTTATGGTATTTCATTTGGCGAATTTTGACCAGTGCACCATGGATTAAATTATCTGCATCAGGATAATTCCAAACTTTTGATAATGGCTTCCTTCCTTTAGCTGTTCCGCGCTCAACATTATCAAGCAATTGGTCTATATAATCATCAAAGAAAGTCGCATCCTTTTCGAGCAAATAATAAAACTCATTACCGTATAAATCATAGTGACTATCCATTTGTTCCTGCTGAAAATAAAGATTCTTTGAAAAAACCATGTCTTCATCGCTGATATAAGTTACGGTACGAAAAAATTCGTGATGCATCTGAAATTTGAACTCTGGCTCAGCTTGTTTTTTATTGTATAATAAGTAAAGTAATTGTTTAATGAGCTGAGGTTTTGCCCGTTCGTATTTCCAAAGGACGTCGGGTGACAGGTTATGATTGGATGTATTGGAGTTATTGTAACAGGCTAATAATTGTTCAGCGCTGTCAGCAGTCACCAAATCTTCGGGCAGCCAATAGAAATAATTTTCAAGCCAGGTTTGACGACTTTGGAAATCAATTTCTACAATAAACTGATAAAGCTGGGTGACGCAATCTTTATTTTGTCTATAAGTCGCGAGGAAAATCGGGTATGAATTTAAATAAGCAATATTTCCTTCCTGAAGGTAAAAACGAAGTATCGATAACCCAGTATTAAATTCATTATTGATTGCATTTACCAGTACAAGTCCTAATCCGTTGGCTATTGAATACTGATGCCTGAATTTAAATGTACAAATCACCTGGAGGTGCCGATAAAGTGATTGAAAGGCAGATACGCTAGCTACGGGAAAAAGTCGCCATAAATAAACCAGTTTTTCCTGTTGAAGCATTTCATAATCGTCATAACGCCCCTGAAATCGCTTTTCGTCCAACACCAGGGTCTTGTATATTTTGTATGTTTCAGTGTTGAAGCGACGTTTGATTCGTTTTAATGAATTAGAAGTATCTTTTCCCCTTCCGCTCAATAACTTTTCGTATTTATTTACAAAATAGCAATCTTTAAATTCAGCTGGATTTAATCTTTTGTCCATCAAACGAATTAAAAATGGCAGGTCAAAGAACATAAGCACATTGTGCAGGTGGGGCTCCTGTTCCAAGTAATCCACCAGCAATGCGTCAATAATGTTACTGTTATCAGGGCTTGCGCCGAAATAGTGTGGTCTCATTCATCATAATCTCCATTAAAGAATCCAAAGTTTGCGAATGCAATTATGGCATCTATAATAAATGGGAAATGTAAATTCAAACCCATTGCCAATGCTCACATTGGGTCGATAAAGGAATGGAGGTTATCTTTTAAATTCTTTTCTAAAAACGGTTCCTGTGCCAAAAGATTTATTTGATTCTCCAGCCGAAACATCTACAACTGCAATTATTAGTTTGTTCACTGGTGAAATCGTTAAAGTGAAAGTGCCCTGGCTATTTAATTTCGCCGCCGACTTTTTTTTACATGCTGGCAGCCATCCATAGGTATTAAATTTAGAAAAAAACTGTTTTAGTATAGCATTCTCAGGGTATAATTTTGGCGTTACCTTACCGTCTTTTGACACTGAAAAATAATACTCGTAATTAACGTAGTCATTCTTTTTTGCTAAATTTTTATAAATACTTGCTATCTCTTTACTCTCAATCACATCTTTCGTTAATTTTGCCGAATCCAGAAATTTCGCCATAATATATAAATGTTGGTTGGGATTTAAGCTTTGCCCAAAGGCGTTACCTAAGGCAAGATTGGCGATAAAAATTATCAGTAACTTTCTCATGCTTAAAAATTTAATGTTTCTTTTTATCTTCAACTGGTTTAACAATAACAGGCGGAAGCTTAGGGTCAGGAAATGGATTCAATATTATGGCCCTAATACTATTCGTCTTACCACTTGGTTTGATTTGCAGCCAACCGACTTCGGCGGACACAACAAAAAAAGAATTTGTATAATGCATTCCCAACGCAGGATCAGTATCAGGTTTTCCTTTGCCATTTTCGACGGTCATGTAGTCGGGTGTACTTATTAAACTTGTTGGTAGAAAAATATTAAGTCTGTTCCCAGTCAACGCACTTACTGCTTTTCCAAAATCATTGCCTAATCCAGTTTTTCGAACAACGTTGCAGGCGGCAAAAATAAACCTGCCTTTATCTGCAACTTTACTTCCTAATAAGCTTAACGCGGCGGCATTTGAAGAGCCTTTACCTGTCTTTGCAAATGTTCGAATTTCACTTGTAGTAAGATAGTTACTTCGTTTGTTATAATTTTTATCGTCAGGAGTAACGTCTGCAGTCATAATGTCATCCTCTCCTTTTTTTTCACCCCCATGTGTTTCTAACACCAAATTATCCAGGCTTTTATTTGGAATAACGGCAACAGCGGCGGCAGCCGTTTTTAAGCTTGCAGTAGAGAAAACAACCCACCTTTCACTATAATAGTCTCTTTTTTCTTGGTCATTTATTGAATTTCTGAACTCTGGCCTACGTTCAATGTCAATATACAAACTTTTAGCAGTGCCTTTAAGTATTTTAAAGAAATTTGTCGCATCCGGGTTGTTTTTGTTGTCAAAATATACATCTCGCCCGACTGAAACAATATCTTTTCCATCTGGATCAAGTAAATTAAGCGGATTGTCGGCCGTATAGCTATACGGAGATAGGTCGTTAAATTTATCTGCTAACTCATCAACGCCGTTCCATCTGGCTATTAAAGGATCATAGAAGCGCGCACCATAATCGTAGAATCCCGTTTCCTCTTGATATTCCTTCTTATTAAAAAGATACTCATTCTTAGGAAATACAATATATTCTCTCGATTTTATAGTCGAACCAAACGAGTAATAATCATCCTCCTGTAAAACAATAGGCTTGGACGTAATAGCATCTTGTTTGATTGTTACCCTTGTATTGCCCAGATGATCTTGCAAATCATATTCATAGATGTAATTGTTGCCGCTCTTTCTTGTACGGCCAATCTCTGTTTGTAAAAAATCAATGACACCATTGGTATATTGTATACCACTAACATACTCAGTCGTTGTGGTGTTCACACCATCTAAATATACTTTCTTTAATTTATTACCATCAGAGTCATATGTGTATGTAACAGTTTTGCCGTTGATAGTTATAACTTCAGGTAGATTTAATTCATTATAAGTTATGTTTGAAATTCCCTTATTTAAATCTTTTGAGAGATAACCATTGCCATTATATGTGTACTCATTAGGTGCTTTTTGGGCTTCTAAAAACCCGTAAGATCCGGTGAATGTAGAATTGTCATCCACCCTGGTCAATTGATTGCCTGTGTATGAATAAGCAAGTGAATCTATCTGTTGCGGTTGACCATTATAAAATTCATATCGACCGAGTGTCTTAATGTTTCCGATCTCATCGTAGCTAAGATTTTCATTATAATAAGCTGTCGAAGCTGACTTTGATGAAGAATAGGAAAATGAATTTGTTAATCTGTTTAGTCGATCATAGGCGTAATCAAAATTAAGATTTGTCGGAGTGACTGAACCGTATTTGCCGGATTTTGATCTAATAGTTGAAATATTACTATTATACTGAGGCGTTACTGTCGTTGCTTCATTATAGAGAATATTCATCCCGAACAAATCAGTGGTATCGGCATTTGTAACTCCTTGATCATTTGATAAATCAGAATTATTTATACTGGACAACCATCCTCTGGGATTATAACGATAATCAACATTTTGCAAGAAACTTGTGTAAGGTGAAACCGCAGAATGCAGCCCCCTTTTTATCATTTGTCCAATTTCATTATAGGTTTGAGATAGTAGCATAACCTTAGGTTGCGCAACACCATTGACCGTAATCGTTTGGGAATAGTTTTTTTTCCTATCTATTTGATCATATGTGTACGCGTCCAATGCCGTTAATGCAAGAGTAGCTGTTCCCCCAGAATTTTTAAAATAGTGCCGTCGAGTAACCGAATTTATTTGTTTTGTGAAAGTGTAACTAGTCGTGAGATCATCATAATTATTCAGATTTAGAGCTGAAGACCCTCCAAGATAATGTTGCCTAAACGTCCTTATATCCATGCCAAAATCATCATAATAATGAACTGCCCATAGAAATTCAGTCGGCGTATTTATTAAATAAGTCTTTTCAGCCGTTAATAATCCTTTTGTCATGTTACTGACTGTACTACTCGTGTGAATATCATAGGCAGCTGGAAATTGCGGGATGCCCGTATATCCATCATAATAGGATACTTTGAGCAATTGTGCAGCAACGGTCGGCCAGGCATTATTTGTGTAACCGTTCCCGGTGGCTATTGGTGACTCCCAAAGACTGTCTTGGCTGTCAATTGTAGTTTGTAAATTTGCCCTGTAATTCACTCCCGGCGTACCTGTGTATTGAAATATCCCGTTAATAATAATCCGGCCTAATCCATCATACTTAGTAAATGTCCATTCCTGAATTGGCTTTGCTCGTTGAATAGAGTCTTGCGTAGCAACTGGCTGATCTAGTTTATTAAATACGACAAGCTGCCAACCTGCGCCAGGAAGTTTTTTCTGTACCAATCGATTTCTTTCGTCATACCGAAATTGATAAGCATAGGCATTTAAATTTGTCGCAGAGATAGCTCCTGTTGCATCGGGGTTTAATTTGGAAGGTAGCACAAAGGCAAGATTTCCCAATTCGTCATATACAAAATAGGTTGAAAGGATTTGAGCAATGTATGCCCCAGATGAATTAAGGATTTTATTATAAACCCGCTTTAATATCACATTGCCCTTTTTATCCTTGTATTCCTCCGTAGAACCAACGCAACCATCTGATAATTGCCAATTTTCATCCCGTGAAATAGTCACGGCCAAACTATTATTACTGTAAGTTGCGGTGTCACCAAATCGTTTTAAAATTCGACTTTGATCGGGTTGGATTATCGCTCTGTATAACGCCACCTTGTGAGAGCCTAAATTAGTAGACGAAATAGTCGATACAAATGATGAATGATCATTAGTTTCATATAACGTTTTTTGAGTGTGTCCATTGCTATTGAAATCACCTGATCCCGGCAACTGCCAGGTTTCGCCAACAGCCCCCTGTTCAACGACACGATTTTCAGGAGAAGCTTCGTAACCTGTCGCAGCAAATGGCTTCGCTGTTCTAACAACACCGTTAACCTGCGGAGCGCCGGGATTGGTAGCAGGATTGAAAAATTTGAAAACACCGTCGCCCGGATTTAACGCTACGGCTTGGAAACTGCCATCACTTGTACCCGCAGTGTATGGCATGTATTTGTTATTTTCTCTGTTAAATGGATCATAGGTATGAGGTTCAATTATGTCTTTGCTCGCTGGTGATGCTTGACTATGAATTGTCTGCAATGTACGTCCAAGCCCATCAATATATTCGATGTCTCTTTGAACAGAATCTTTGTTTAACGATAATTGGTCAAGCTTCGTTTGCGTGCTTATTTTCGTTCGCGGGATTTTGGTTTGGATATAATTTTGAGTGGGGGTCTGTCCAATTGCAGGCGTGTAATAAATAATGGCGAATAAACACATCCCAAGCCAATTAATCCGTTGTTTGTACATTATTTGCTTTGACTTAAATATTTTAGTAAAGTTCATATTGCTGTGATTTAATTGGTTTATTGAGGCCTGTAGTGATAATCCATGTGTTTGATAATGTTGCCGTCTTTATCTTTGACATTAACAAGGCGCTGAAAATTATCGTATTCAAAAGTTGTCTTTTCGCCTTTTGCATTTGTTGAACTGGTTATACCGGATAGCCTGTCATAAGTATTACTGATGACAAAAGCATATTTTAGACTCGTGGCCACTCGAAGGGGAGATAAGAAGTTTGATACCTGGGTATCGGAGGGGTTAGGTATATTTTTAAAATTGTCTATTGCAGCAGTGCCACCCAAGACAGATACTATTGTACTATACTCTGCATTTTCAATTTTCGCGATAGGAAAAAGACCATTATAGCCCCACACATAGCAAACCTTTGGTCCCTTTTCTACTGAAACACACTGTGTATTTCCAAGATTATCGTAATTGTAATACCGTAATCGTGTCGAATAAGCACCGGTACCCATACGACTTTCGACGGTCTCTACTTCAAAGTTATTACTACCCCAATCCTTATAATTACTTCTGACGCTGTTTAACTGTTTCACACCATTGGAATCAATTTTTAATACAACTGGAGAGATAATATTTTGACTTATCATTGTACTATAAGGTGCGGTCGCACTAAAATCTGTTGGATAGAAACTATGAGTTACTAATGTATCTCCGTTACTTTCGTAGGTTTTAACTGATGCTTGCAAAGCATTTTGGATGTTATATACGTTGATAATCTTATCAGTGGTAAACTTAGTTCCAGATGAGTTGTAATTATAGGTAGTCACCGTGTCTGGATAAACCCAGGTTTTAAAGATGTTGTAATAATTTAGAATTACTGAATTCTTTTCTACTGCATTCGGTTCACCAGTAAGAGTACATTCGGCATGATATCGTTCTTGACCAACGTATCCAATGAACGTTTTTGCGAAACTTTGATCCTCTTTATAATGAGTAAAAACTTTTTTTACAGGAACTCTTACTGTTCCCTGTACTTTAAAAGTTCCTTTATAGTTTTCTAAACCATTTTTATAACTATAATTGCTTTGAGGGGCACCGATAATTTGTTCTCCTGGCGATAAATAACCTAAAATACCAGCTTTGCGATCTCCCGAAACTGTAAAAACATGTTCTATTCCACCATTTTCGAAGTTGTCGCCATAACTTTCGGTCACATCAGAGTAAGTAACCGGAGTGCTAAATCTAAATAAACTTAAAAGGGCATTTGAACTACTTGTTACGAAATCAAACCCAACTGCCGGGGTGTTACAAGCCAACCCATTTGCACCAGTACACATCTTATACATTTTAATAGACCTTTCATAAATCGGAGTATACGAATAGCCGGCAGATGATTGCGTTGGATCTGATATTTTGGTGTATAAATATTTTTTGATCATTGGCGTTGCAGAAGGGCTATCGAATGTTAAAATTTTTGCTATTCTTGTGCCTCCTACATTCGCATTCATCAATTGGGTTACGATGTTACCGGCCGAATAACTAAGGTCCACACTTCCCTTAACATTTGTTCCATATAAGTGCATATGAAGCCTATAGCTTCCAGGCGCTAAAACAAGTTGCTCGGACGCGCTCTCATGAAAACGAATAACTCTCGAAACTACAGGATTATTGTTGGCATCAATTATTTCATAACTTAATTGATCCAGGCTGTTGTACATAGAGGTATTTGATGTGCAGGTTGCAGATAAGACAACTTGTTGCTGATAAGAAACAACAGCAACGTCAGAGGTTAAATCGATGGTCTGAGAAGAGTACGTTTTTGTTCTTACTGAAACTGATGTTCGACTAGGATATGTCGTAACATTTTGATAGGCCTGGTTTCCCTCATATACAATGCTATCTCTTCCTCCGGTAGGATAATTGATTACATTTAACAATCCGACTTGCGCATATTGAGGATCGGGGTCACGGTTCGCCGTTGCCGACGGCAAGCTTTGAGCAATAGTCGGGTCTTTTGGCTTTGGAATTAAGCTTGAGTTAGATTTTCCATTGAAATATCCCCAATAATCTTGTGAATAAGTTAGTCTTAAAGGGATATGGACCGTGTCGATATACTTAAACGAGTGGGCTTTCAATGTAGACGATACACCATCCGTTTCTGATAACTTTATTAAGAAAGGCCTGTATGAATACGTTGAATAATTGAACTTAAACGACTTAAAAATAGTTGTATGATTTTGAGCATAAATATCGATAGACGATACAAGTTTATCATTGTTATAATCACTGCGGGCAATATAGTTCACCCTAATTTTGTTACCGATTGACGATGCTACACTGTCCAAAAGAATACCATGCGTTAATAATCTGTTTTCACAATAAGAATCTACGGGAACTGGCCGTGAAACAGAGTTGGTGCCGGTCCCGCATGCGACATTTGCAGATGTCCCGGTAAACGCATATACGGTCTGATTAGCACCAGTTACATAATCGTAATCTAAGTGTGAATAATAAAAATTTATCGTTTCACCGTCTGGGTGTATAATTTTATTTAAATACCATGCGGTCGGTACATTCGAAGCATATGGATTTCCGCAATCCCCGGCTGTACCCGTTTGGTAACTCGTTGTCGATTCTGTTGCATCGTCACCAAAAAAAAATTTAACACCATCTGGTGTAGTAATCGTAAAATTACTCACGCCTTGATTATCAATCTTCAATCCAGTGTTAGATAGCAAGACAGGCTTTAAAAAAATATTTCCACCTGAACGTATTGTATCAAGGATAAACTTGCCATTGTAACCATTAAAATCGTAAGTGAACATATCAGGCTGCCCATCAACAGACCCGTTCGGACCGACTCCCTGCAGAGATAAGGTAGAGGAAAGTTGTTGCTCAAATAAGAAAATCTGCCTGTTAGTTGCCTGTGCTAAAGGTGGGTTGGGATAAATCCTGGAAACTTTTTCATCAATACTGCCTAACACTGTTCTCGTTATTACACCACCAAGATTTAGACGCCATTGATTCCCTGCCCGTGATGCGATCTCATCAACCCGAAATCCATTAGTGGTATAAGCAATTGATATCGGCACCTTTAGATTTCTTGTACTATACTCATAAAGTTGAATAGAGAAATTCGCTGTGCCGGAAGACAATCCAACCTCTGCACCCGCATATTTACCTAAAGAAGCGGCATTAGGAGATGGAGGAAGAAGATTTACGAGATTATAATCTTGAGCTAAGAGAGAATTTATTTTAAAAATAAACACAAATAGCAGTAGATACTTTAGATTTTTCATCGTGTAAGGCGTAGGATAAATTTTATATTAAAGTGCGATTTATAAAACTACAGTACCAAAGTATTAATTTTTTTTATAAATACAAATAAAAAGAAATAATAATTATAGAGTTTATTTCAATCGAAGGTAAGCACTGAGTAATTAATTATAACTCTTTAACACAAGTCCCTTTAAGGCATCTCACGTTGTATTACTATAAGCTTATTTTTGCTTGATTCTTTATTAGCATCACCTGATAAATACTATTATTTCAGTATAACAATGCCAGCGTCTTGCTTTACATCCAACGTTCGCCAACGACAATCAAATGAATAGACAAGATCTCTCAGTAAAGAAATATCAAATCCTGTAACAGATATAATTTTGATTTAATAATTTTCCAGTAGAGAACACTGAGAGTATGCGCAATATTTTTACCTGTTCCTTCGGTGAGGGAATTGTCAAGATAGAACGGCAATTTATATACTTTGATAATATATGCCAACAAAGTCCCCAATCCTTCAACCTTTGGTTCAAGATAATTGTAGTTTAATATGCTAAAAATAAATACTACCGTTCCGATAACGAGGTCCAGCTATTTTAATTAGTTATCTAAGGGGTGACCCTTAAAAAGTCACCATTTCCCGGCAACTAAAAACTTCATCCTTGTCCTTTAATAAGATTTTAGATGAGGGACAAATTACTTGGAAAACGCAACATCACAACGGAGAAGGCTATTGAAGTTTTGGCCAGAAATGGCATTAAAGTTACACCAAAAAAAGCAGAAGAAATCTTGGATTTGATGTATTTTTTGGCGAAATTGATAGTAAATCAGAACTTTAAAAAGTGAAAATAGCTGACTTATATATTCGGGTTAGTACCGATGAACAGGCCGATAAAGGATATTCACAACGCGACCAGGCAGAAAGATTGCAAAAGTATTGTAACGACACCAATATTACTGTTCGTAAAATTATCTACGAAGATCATTCGGCGAAAACATTTAACCGCCCGGAACGGGATAAGCTTTTAAAGTACTTGCGACAACATCGCAATAAGTCGAATTTGATACTATTTACGAAATGGGACAGGTTTAGCCGCAATGCCCCTGATGCGTACAATATGATCAGTACATTAAAGTCGTATGGAGTAGAACCACAGGCTATTGAGCAGCCTTTGGATATGACTGTACCGGAAAACAAGATGATGCTGGCCATTTACCTTACAGCCCCTGAAATCGAGAACGACCGTCGTGGGTTAAATACGTTTTATGGTATACGGAGAGCAAGGAAGGAAGGACGCTGGCCCGGCCTCGCGCCGGTGGGTTATATCAACCGTACCGCAGAAAACGGCAAAAAGTATATCAGTCCTGACGGAGAGCAGGCTGAATTAATGAAATGGGCTTTTAAGGAAATCTCCAAAGGCAAATTTTCCACCGAACAGGTATTTAAAAAAGCGGTTGAATCAGGGTTGGATTGCAGTAAAAATAATTTTTTAAGGCTCGTTCGCAATCCGATCTATTGCGGTAGGATTCCCATAGCACAATATAAGGATGAAGATGCTTTTACAGTTATAGGCTTACATGAACCAATTATAACAGAATCCTTGTTTTACGAAGTCCAGGAAATATTAGACGGCAACAAGCGGACGACAAAGACGAAAATTATTACCAATACAAATTTTCCTTTAAAAGGCTTTATCAGTTGTTCAAGGTGCCCCCGCACACTATGTACAAGCGGTTCAAGAGGACGAAGTATGTATTATTACTATTACCACTGTTGTTCTGAATGTGGTTGCAGGTATAAAGCAGATGAGGTTAACAATGAATTTTTAAAATTTCTTGATTTGTATATTCTCAATTCCCGTGCTATTGAATTGTTTAAAATGGTCATTCTTGACGAGTATGCAAATGACACAGTTGGATATAAGGAGTATAAGATTTCTTTGGCAAAACAGCTTACAGAGTTAAATAACCGACTATCCAAAGCGCGGGAGTTATTATTGGCCGGTGATCTTGATAATGCAGAATACAAGGAAATAAAAGCAGCCTGTGAGCGGGGAATATTGGTTACAGAAGCTCAACTTGCTGAATTAGGGAAGAACAAGTATACCAAAAGCCAATTAGAGCCCATAATAGATAAAGCAATCACAACTTTTGCTAATTTAAATGTAATTTATTGTAAATCAACCGATGAGGAAAAAAGAAGGCTAATTGGTTCGATGTTGCCGGAAAAAATCACTTTTGAAAATCTAAAACATCGAACTGCTAAAGTGAGTGATAACTTTCGATCTATATACCTGACAAACAGGCAATTAACAGGAAGAAAAAAGGGGCAAAAGACTTCTGAAAATCTCTTGCCCCGTGAAGGGTAGATGACGGTGCAAAATCCACCCCGTTTTACCGAAGATTAATTAAACCCGGTGAGTTTTCATTTTTTTTATCAAAGCAAATTGCAGCACCAGCCCGAAAATCCGCTTTATACAATTTTCTTCCTGTACTCCAGCGGGGTCACACCGGTAATGGATTTGAAATGCCGGTTAAAATTGGAATGATTGCTGAACCCGCATTCGTAGCATATCGTCACCATGTTATCGTCAGTCTCCTTCAGTAAACGACAGGCCTGGTCAATCCTCACGCCCAAAAGAAATTCAAAATAGCTTTTTTGGGTATGTGTTTTGAAATACCGGCAGAAAGCGTTCGGGCTCATATAAATTAAGGCGGCAACTTCCTGAAGTTTGATGGTTTTCCTGAAATTATACAGCGTGTACAGGTATATTTTGGTGAGCCGCTTTTCGTCTATTTTACCAGTCGCCCGGTCACCGGTATCCCCGTTGATAAATTCATGGTCCCTGAACCGCCCGATCGACGTCAATAACCGGATCAGCAGGTGGAGCCGGTCATAATCAGGAGATTTCAATAACGTTTGCATTTGTTCCCGGACTTCATCGTGATGATCCGGATGGATCTTCAACCCTCTCCTGCAACCATGAAACAGCCGGCTCATCAGATAATTCTCCGGCAGGCTTAAAAAATGCGCGCCGAAAACCTGCGGATCGAAATGCAGCGTGAGCAATTTAACAGGATCAGGGCTTTTTCCCTGTTTCCACAAGGGGTTCGCATAGGAAAAAGAGTCGAATTTAAACATATGCGGAACATTACTGCCGATCATCACCATCATCCCGCCGGCAATACGACCAAGCTTTTCATGGATCAGAAATGAACCGGCCCCCTCCATGACATCGATCAGTTCAAGCTCCGGATGATCGTGGAAGTCATTCAGGGCATGGTAAGTATCCGATGCGCCGATAAAAAAGGAACATCGATCGTTTTTCAGAATTTCGCCAAAAATAGACTTCATCTGTAGTATGTTGTATGATATTGGTTAAAATTATGAAAATTGAGGTAATATACTATCAAATCTGATTAAGATTTACATAAATAAAACCTGCATGCCGGCCGACCTTTATGAAAAATCAATCACCATGCTACAGGAAAAATACACGCTCAAATTAACAGAGGCATCTTTGAAAGACATCGATACGGTCGGCGGGAAGAACGCCTCACTGGGTGAAATGCTGCAAAACTTAAATCAGTCCGGGATCAATATTCCCGATGGTTTTATCCTCACCGCCCGGGCCTACTATGACTTTATCACCTTTAATGAGCTCGACGAACCGATCAGGGAGCTCATTGACCAAACCGATGTTGATGACCTGGCGCAACTGATGGAATGCGGTTCCGCCATCCGGAGTTTAATCAGGCGCGGCGGGTTTTCAGCGTCAATGACGACCCAGATCACCGGGTCTTACAAAGAGTTATGTCTTCAATATGGCCAGCCGGATGTTGACGTTGCCGTCCGATCCTCGGCGACGGCTGAAGACCTGCCCGATGCCTCTTTCGCGGGCCAGCAGGATTCTTACCTGAACATCAGCGGCAAAGACAGTTTATTAAAAGCGATCAAAGATTGTTTTGCCTCCTTGTTTACCGATCGTGCCATCAGCTACCGGAAGGCTTTCGGCTATGAGCATACCCGGACCGGCCTTGCTGTTTGTATTCAAAAAATGGTGCGCTCGGATCGGGGCGTGGCCGGTGTAGCGTTTTCCCTCGACACAGAAAGTGGCTTCAGGGACGTCGTGGTCATCAATGGTTCTTACGGGCTGGGCGAACTGGTTGTACAGGGGTCCGTCAACCCCGACGAATTCATCGTATTCAAACCTTTATTAAAAGACGGGAACAGGCCGGTCATTGAAAAAAAGCTGGGGAATAAAGAGCAGCAAATGATCTACGCCACAACCGGGACTGAGCGCGTGGAAATTGTTGAAACGCCCGAGGCCGGCCGTTCCAGGTTCTGCCTGACGGACGACCAGGTTCTTCAGCTCAGCAGCTGGGTGGTCATCATTGAAGAATACTATTCAAAGTTGAAGGATAAATGGTGCCCGATGGATATCGAATGGGCGGTGGATGGGCTATCGGGTCAGCTGTTTATCCTGCAGGCCAGGCCGGAAACCATCCACTCGCGGAAAGCACCGGGGGCTATCATCGCGTATCACATCCATGATGAAAACCGCCAAGATAAGGTATTGCTGACCGGTATCGCCGTTGGCGATAAAATCGCCTCCGGCAAAGTACATGTGCTCGAATGTTCCGGTAAAGCGAATATCCACCAGGTAAACTTTCAGGCCGGGGATATTATGGTCACGGACATGACCGACCCGGGCTGGGAGCCCATCATGAAAAAGGCGGCCGCAATTATCACCAACAAAGGCGGCAGGACCTGTCATGCCGCCATCGTCGCCCGTGAAATGGGCGTTCCCGCGATCGTCGGCTGTGAGCAGGCTACCGCTGTTTTGCACACCGGCATGACCATAACCGCATCCTGCGCCGAAGGTGAGGCGGGCATCATTTATGATGGTGTTATTACCTTCGACAAAACAGAACATCAGCTTTCGGATTTACCTGAAACACTGACGCCGGTGATGATGAACGTGGCATCCCCCGATATGGCATTCCATTATGCACATTATCCGAATAAAGGGGTGGGCCTGGCAAGGGAGGAGTTTATCATCAACAATTATATCAGGGTACACCCCATGGCATTGCTGAAACACAGCGAACTGGGGGATCCGGACCTGAGCCGCCATATTGAATCGCTAACCAGGGGGTACAGCGGCGGGGCGGATTTTTTTGTCGAAAAACTGTCGTATGGTATCGCAAAAATAGCAGCCGCGTTTTACCCCGATCCGGTCATCGTGCGCTTCTCCGACTTCAAGACCAACGAATATTTTAACATGCCGGGCGGGAAATACTTTGAGCCAAAGGAAGAAAACCCGATGATTGGCTGGCGGGGCGCATCCAGGTATTATGCCAGGGCCTACGAGGAAGCCTTTGGGATGGAATGCCGGGCGATAAAAAAAGTCCGGGAAGTCATGGGCCTGGATAATGTCCGGGTCATGATCCCTTTTTGCCGGACTGTCGGCGAATTGCTGAAAGTATACGAGAGCATGGATCGTTATGGTTTGAAACGAGGCCGGCAGGGGCTGGAAGTTTACCTGATGGCGGAGTTGCCTTCAAACTTCATTCTCGCTGAAGCGTTTGGGCAACACATCGATGGTTTCTCCATCGGGTCGAATGACCTGACCCAGCTGGTGCTCGGACTGGACCGGGACTCGGCCTTGGTGGCCGGTTTATATGATGAACGGGACGAGGCGGTAAAAACCATGATCTCCTCCCTGATCACCACCGCCAAAAAGATGCACATTAAAGTCGGGATTTGCGGCCAGGGTCCCTCCGACTACCCCGAATTCGCCAAGTTTCTGGTAGAGGAGGGTATAGATTCGATCTCGGTCACCCCGGACTCTTTGATGAAAACAGTCAAAGCCATCAATAAAATAGAGTCGGGCGCCCATGCCGGCGCCTCCAAAACTAACCAGGTTACCTATGAAACCATTTAAAACCCTGGACCAGTTCATCATGGAAAACCGGGGCGCATTATCAGGACTGTTCCGGGATCTAAGCAGTGCCGCCAAAATAGTCAGCAGGGAGATGAACAAAGGCGGCTTTGGCGAAACCTCCGGAGAGAACGGCACGGTCAACGTCCATGCAGAGCAACAGCAGCGGCTGGATGTCTTTGCCAACGACCGGTTCATCTCCGCCCTTGAAAGCGGCGGCGAATGTTGTATCGTAATTTCCGAGGAAAACGAGGAACATCTCCGTATGAATGCTGAAATATCAAAAAATGCCCGGTACATCGTAGCCCTTGATCCGCTGGACGGCTCGTCAAATATCGACGTTAACATCAGTGTCGGAACCATATTTTCTGTGTTCCAAAGGAAATCCGCTACCGGCAACGCCACACGGGAGGACCTGTTGCAAAAGGGAACAGCACAGGTCGCGGCCGGCTATTTCCTTTACGGACCGTCCACCATGATGGTTTATACGACCGGTCAGGGCGTTAACGGCTTTACGCTCGATCCATCCATAGGCGAGTTTTGCCTTTCACATCCTCAAATGCTTATTCCGGATACCGGTTTGATTTATTCGGTCAATGAAGGAAACTACCTCCATTTTCCCGAAGGCGTTAAGCGGTATATCAACTACTGCAAAGTAGCAGCCCTGCCGGCCAACCGGCCTTACACCGCGCGCTATACCGGCTCCATGGTAGCAGACCTGCACCGTACCCTGATCAAAGGCGGCATATTTATCTATCCGTCAACAGTTTCCGCCCCAAACGGCAAATTGCGCCTGGTTTACGAGTGCAACCCCGTGGCCTGGATCATAGAACAAGCCGGTGGAATGGCATCGGACGGCCGGCAAAGAATACTTGAGGTCGGCGTAAAAGCCTTACATCAGTGTACCCCAATTTTCATCGGCTCGAAAGGGATGGTTACTACCGCCCTGCTGTTCCTGGACGCCGTCAGCGAATGTTGCCCGGTTGAGGACTTCATAGAAGCGGCAGGAAATGAAAACAAAAACTGAAACCGACAAAACAGCACAGCGTATACAATTACCCAAAAACAGAAAAAGGAGAGTCAACCGCTCTCCTTTTTCAAGGCAATTATTATCTGTATTTGCCAATCTATAAAGAACTGCGTGTTGCTCTTTAAAACCAGGTCTATAAAAACATTACCCCTCTTTAATGACTAATGTTGTCATTAACCTTTTTATCTAATGCCTAACCCGGTCTTGACGAATCTGTGATATTCCGCGGGAGGCAATAAGGCATCGAGCGTAACCTCCAGCGCGATCACCAGTTCCAAAGCCGTACTGATCGTCGGATTACCCACGCCGGCTTCAATTTTCCCGATCTGGGATAGCGCGATTCCGGATAGCAGGTAAAGCTGATGCTGCGATAGGTTCTTAGCCATGCGCAGCCTTTTCAGGTTTGCGCCGAGCAATTTGTTCGCTTCAACATTCCGGTCGATCATGTCAACCCGAAATTGAAATATTAAAATATTTTAATTACACTCATATATGAGTGATTTTACTTATTTTAGCCTTGGATTATAAATGAAATGCGTCGTGAAATGAACAGCGATACCGGAACTGTTTTATTATCTATAGCTGTCGCTGACCTGGAATTCAGCGACAGCTTCAAACACACCTGCGCCGGAATGGGTTTCCGGACGTTGACGGAAGTCATGGGCACAACACCGGAAAAGTTACTTGAGAAAGAAGGCTTCAGCTATGTCTGGCTCGGTGAACTGCTGTCATTCCTTAAAGCCAAAGGTATGCTGCACTTATTGCAGCCATTGCCGGGAAGTAATGCTTATTGATTCGCGCGATCATTTTAACCAGTAGTTCCCTGACTGCCGCCGCGGCCATTGGATCGGAACTATAATATTGCTGGCTGAGACTACCCGGAGAAATAGCCGTTTGACGCTTGGAACTCAGCCCCTGCGCCGTGATCCGGAAGATCTCCTTCAGGCTCGAAGTAACATACAGTCCCTCCTCGAAAAACAGCCGGATAAAGCAGGCAATCTGCGGAACGGAAAGATTAAGCCCGATTTTTTCCGCAGGCTTTGAAGGCCGGTTTTCCGTTAAACTGATTTGCTGTTCTGCACCTGCGATCATTTCCCGGAGCCAGTTTCCAAACATAATGGAAACGGCCGGCCATGCGGGGTCGTAACCCAGGCCCTTACAGCCTCCCCCCTGCGGTATCCGGCAGGACTGTTCCTGTAAGAATTCATAACGACCGCCCAACGTCAACCCCGACAGTTTCCGCTGAACCTGTTCCTGCAGGAAACTCAGGAAGTGAAGGTCATTAAAATTAATCCCGAACAGTTTGCTTATCAGGGGCTCTTCCGTTTTACCACCAGTCTCCCGCCTTAACACCCCGGAGACCTCCCGCAAAAATAGTTCAAGGTAATCCAGCATACCAAAAGTTAACCAGCACGCCTGTCCGTCAAAATGCCGTTCCAGGTAAGCCAGCAGGCAACAACGGAGTTCCCTGCCTATCCCGTTAACATTTTCCAGCATTTCCCGGCAGGCCAGATACTGCCGGTGCAGAAGCGCTAATTTATGCGAACTATACGCGTCCGGGCAGTGCAGCGACCTGTCCGTGTACCTGGAAAAATAATGGTGCAGGTGATCAGATAACTCATTCAGCGTTTGAATCGCGGAATCGTGTTTTCCGGGTAACCGGGAAAGTATACAATAGCTATCCGCGACCTGCTGTACCTGGTAATTGAAATATCCCCGGAGGGCCGCCTCCCCCTCTCCCGAAATAACGGCGAAGGCCCAGGTTTCCCGGGCTTTTCTGCAAATACCGGCTATCCGGGAGCCGGCAGGACAGGCTTCGCCCTGGCCGCCGCAGGATATGCCGCCAGCAAGCCCGTGCAGGAACCCATAAAGGTCCTGCAGCGGTTCAAGCGGGGTTTCAAGAATGCTCATCATAGGAGGGATTGGTGCGGTAATTTAAACGCGGTTGATATGCGTCGTGGTAACCACTGTGGTACAGGTAGTCATGGTATCGCCGCCGCTGGAAGAATTCTCAGGACCTTTGTGATCGGCTTTTCTGAAACTGTACAACACGCGGATTTGTTTTTTCGGTAATTTCTGGTTTGAATTTTTCATATTATTTTATTTATTTTTTCTATATTACTATTAAATCGCATCAGGTGCAATCCCGTGATACGAACAGCAGGATAACCGATATGAACGACAAAAAAAGTGTTTATGCAAATCATAACGTTGAGAGAGAAACCTAAAAAAATTATCATTCACCTGTTTTGCTGGCTTTTTTTCATCTTGTATGAAGAAGTTTATATCCTGCTTGTCAGCGGGAAAATCGGTCCTGTCTTCGATATTTTTTATTTCTACGGCTGTAATATCTGCCTATATTATTTTCATTACGCGTTACTCCGCCGGACATTTAGTATTGAGCGGCCCGGCTATATAAAACTGGCGGCCGGGATTTTGTTGGAAACCTGTATCTTCCTGCTCGTCAAATCCTGGAGGGAATATTACCTGGTACCGGGGGCCCTTTCGTTCTCTGAAAAAATCAGTGAACTCGGGAACTACATGGTTTCTGATCTGTTAAGGAATATTTATTTTATCGGGCTTGCAACACTCATCTTTTTTACTTCCCGGGCATCGCGGCTGCAAAAGGAATCCGCAGAAGCCAGGATCAGGGAGATGGGCCTTGCCGCAGAAAAATCACAACTGGAAGCCGTTTATGCAAAGACACATCATGCGTATTTACAACAGCAACTGAACCCGCATCTCCTATTCAACACGCTCAGTTTTATCCATTATTCCGTTTTCAGGCATTCCGCGGAAGGCGGCAGGGCGGTCATGTTACTTTCGGAGATCATGCGGTTCAGTTTATCCCCAACGGACACTGAAGGAAAAATACCCTTACCGCAGGAAATGGAACAGATCAAAAACCTGATCGACCTCAACCAGTTCCGGTACGACTACCCGATAGATGTAAGCCTCTCCGTCCAGGGTGACCCGGACGGCTTCAGGATCATCCCGCTGATCCTGCTGACCATAACCGAAAATATTTTCAAGCACGCCGATCTCCGGCGCGGCGGAAGTTATGTCGATATGGCGGTTACCAAGACGGGGCAACTCTCCTTTAAGGCCGGTAATCCCAAAAACCAGTCATCCGATTTCGAAGGCCGCAAAGCGGGTATCGGCCTTGTCAACACCAGGCTCCGGCTGGATTATGCATATAAAGATGCTTATATGTTAACGATTGACGAAAACCCGGATTTTTTCAAACTCAGTTTGTCCTTACAGTTATGACCCTGAATGCTTATGTCGTGGATGACGAATTTCATGCCGTGGAAACACTGTCCCGCTACATTACCGGCACGCCGGGACTTACCCTCCTGGGATCATCCACCGATCCCCTGCAGGCCGTTACTGAATTGCAGGAAAACATGCCCACAGTCACCTTCCTTGATGTGAATATGCCCGGGCTCAACGGGTTAGCGCTGGGTGAAATCCTGAAGGGCCGTACACGGGTTGTGTTCACGACCTCCTTCCGCGATTACGGCCCGGAAGCCTTTGACCTGGAAGCAGCTGATTACCTGCTCAAACCCATTTCCTATGACCGGTTCCTCGCCTGTATCGATAAGATCCGTTCCATGCCATCCCTTCAGCCAGATGAACCGAAATTCTTTTTTGTGAAGCACCGGGACAGGGGAAAGTTGTTGAAGATCACGGAAATGGAAGTCCTTTACATCGAAGCCAGCCTCAACTATACACTGATCTGTTTCCGGGAACAAAAGGTCCGCGTTTACATATCGTTCAAAGAACTGCTGGAGAAACTATCCCCCGGGCATTTTGTTCAGGCACACCGGTCCTTCCTGGTCAACCTCGACCACGTTACAGGTTTAGCAAACGGTAAAGTCTCATTAAGCAACCATGCCACCGTCCCCATCGGCAGACTGTTCCGCGAAAATCTCCTAAAACGGCTCACCGGGCAGCAGTAGCCCTTGAACGGGCAGCCAATGAAGTCTCATATTTATAAAGACAATACCAAACCAGCGCCTCATGTTGCCGCTGCCGGTTGGCGAACACCCGGTTCACCTGTAAATGAACCAGGTCAGCGAGCAGTTTTTCACACCGGCTATCGGGAAACTTAACCGCTCCCGAAACCAGCCTGTTTAAACTTTCCAATACCCCTCCTTCCGCTTCACTTCCCGTAACCGGCGTCGCACCCCGTTCAATAAGTGCCCGTAAAGGGCCGGCCAGTTCCCTGTATCTGTTATCAAAATCGATATGCAGCCGTTCGTTGCCCTTAAATTCGGTAAGGAAGTTATTTTTTATCCGGTTCAGGAAAAGACCCAGTTTCTCCCTGTCCGGATACAATGTCGTACACATCCTGTAGACCAAGACAAACGGCAGAAGCTCCGGGCCTCCCCTCCTGTTCAAACCTCCCTGCTGCAAAAAACCGATCGTCCAGGCGCTCCCCGCATGAAAACAATCTTCCACCCCCGTGATCAGGTCCGCCCCATAGCGTTCTATTTCCCGCTCATAGGTATCCGCTACGAACCTCCTTACGAGCCCGGAAGAACCGGCAGATGCAAGCAGGTCCTGCAATTCGGCCTGCAAAACCGCGGCTTCAGCATCCGCCGTTTGCAGACGTAAACGGATATGCGGGGCGGGGTCCTGGTAGCGTATAAAGAACCACCTGCCGACCACTGCGACATGCCGGTCCAAAAACGGCTGTACGATATCCAGCAGCACCTGGTCTGCCCGCTGCGGGGTACAATAAATCTTCATATAAAGCCATTCGCTCCCCGGGGGGAAACTGCGCTGCACCTTGTCGTTTAATACGGCGTTACCAGGCGGACAAGGCCTGTAAACCGTCCGTTTTTGCGTCATCAATGCAATGAACTGCGCCGCATACCTGTTTTTCCCGTCTGAGACCTCTTCACCCGCGGCCAGGTATTCCCTGACCACCACGTCACCAGGGTCATTCAGGCAGGAAAGGAATAAAATCGCCTCCCCGTCATTAGCCAGGTTGAAAACAAGCTGCTGGTCACTCCTCCCGAGCGAAATCAGCGGGGGTATTCCCTTTTCCTTACAAAAAAGGTGGAGCCTGCCAAGCGAATGCGGCGTTTCGCCAAGCATCGCGATGTCCTCCTTACGCAGGTGCCACCTGGCCAGGCTGAGAATAATATCCCTGTACACGATGCGCGGATAGAACTCCATACCGGGAAACAGCTTTTCGGGATCGAAACCCAGGTCAGCACGCAGGCCCTGGTATTGCAGTTCGCACAGGAACCGGAACAAGGCCAGATCGTTATGATGGAAATTATAGGCGGTAGGCAACCGGGGTACGATACGACTGCCCGAACGGGCGGAGCGAAGGATAACTTCATCGTCCACGACAGCAACCAAAAGGTCAGCCGGCAACAGCTGTTCCCCGACGCCCCTATGCAGGTACGTATTGACACTGATCACCTGGTCATACACCGGGTTACGCCGGTTCACATTATCGACCTGCTCATGGGATAACTGATGGATCTCCGCAAAAATAACGCCCGGGTTATTTTCCATCTCCTGAGCTGCGATTTCCCGGCAAAGGGCGGATACCTCCCCGCTGAAAACAGTAAAGCGCCCGGCCAGTGCCGTTGCACTCGCCCCGCCCAGCGTATCCAGCACCAGGTATTTTTCCGTCAGCCCGAATACCACGGCCATGGACGGCGGCAAACGAAGGGAGCCTGACAAGTCCTCCAGCCCGTCCAGGTCATCGTCCCCGATCAATACCGGGTCATAAAGTCCCCTGCCCGTATGCTGCAGCCAGGTGCGAAGGAACATCCGGTGAACCGGCGTCCAGGCCATCTCACTTTTAACCGCGTTTTTACCGGCAAACCGGATCTCCTGGACAAATCCATAATCACCCGTATCCCGGTGCAGGTTACCGAAACCAACGCCCGTATCCGGGTCGAGGGCAAGCAGCAATGGCACTTCCCGGTCACCGAATTTTTCAGTGAAGGCTTCCCGGAACCCCGGCAAAAACTGGCCGGGTGTCGATAAAACCAACCTTTGTAACGCGTACAGGCCTTCTTTGATCTGTCTTTTCACCCCGGGCCGGACACCTCCCTTAACGGCGTTCCTTTCCAGTGCCGCGTAAAAAAGGCCGCCCGCAACAGTAGTTAAGCCGGCCGCCGCTGACCTGTCCCTTAATGCCTCGGCAATTCCTGGAAGGCTCCCCAATTCCGCAACACGAACCGGCCCTAACCGCTCCCAAAACTTCGCCAGGTCACGGGCCATGCCAGAGACGCCCCCGCCGATCAGGTTCCTGCCCGTTTCCGGCAAGAGCACCTGTTCGCTGACCAGGAAATCTATATATTCGGACCCTTCCTCCAGGTCGCAGCCGGTTTCAGTGCATAACAAGGCGATCAGGTTTTCCCTGGAAACCGGCCCCTGCGATAACCGCTCCAAAATAAAGTTATTGGCGTCCACTGCATCTAGCTCCTGTAGTGAAAACAGGTATTTACCGGCTGCGTCCGGCTGCGCGGCCGCGTAACGCCAGTTACCACCCACCCGGTAAAGTCCGGGATTGGCCGCAAGTTTGACATCCCGCTGATTGGCGGCGTTCCGGGCGGTCAACGCCGTTATCCAGGCCAGGGATGGCAGCAGGTGTAACCGCGCGTCGCCGGCAATACCGAGGCTGATCCGTCCGCCCTGTTCCCATCTGGTCAGCCCGAAGGAAGCGAACAGGCCGAATGGGGTTGGACGGAAACACATCCGGTTATAATATTTACAAACCGCCTTTCGTTTCCCCGCATCCAGTAAACCATAATCAAAGCCACGCCGCTCCAGTTCCCGGAAAAGTTCCGGGCTGGCAAGCCACAACGCATCCCGGAAGACCGGGTCAGCGAGCACAGCAGTCAGCCGCTCCGGGCTGTAAGCTTCAAAACTAAAGTACGGAACCCTGATTAAAAGCCGTTCCGAAAAATCAAAATCCTCATTATCAACCATATCAATAATCCATCAGGGGTATACCACCCATTTCATACTGTTTTATCATTTATTCCCCGCCGTACTTTGTTCCGGCAAACCCAGACACCATGAAAGCATTCATCAAATCCGCTGTCCCCCTATTGTTTATCCTGCTGTTCAGTTACGCTGCCGTCAGTAAGCTGCTTGACTTCGGCAGGTTCCGTGCGCAACTGTATTTGCAGCCATTTCGGCATGATGTGTCCGATTTCCTGCTTTACCTCATTCCGGTTACCGAGCTGCTGCTGGCCCTGCTGCTTTGTTTTCGCCGCAGCCGCTTCGCGGGTCTGGTATGGTCCACTATCCTGATGGGCCTGTTCACCGGCTATATCTCGTACCTGCTGCTGTCTTACCAGGGTAAGCTGCCCTGCTCCTGCGGCGGCATCCTGGAACATATGTCCTGGACGGCGCACCTGGCCTTTAACTGGGCGTTTGTCATCGCCGGCGTTACCGGGATCGGCCTGCACCTGGCCGATAGCAAAAAACAACTGACTTCAATCCCATAAAAACCAACGGGGGAAAGCCGAAAACCCGCAGAACAGAGTAGGCGCCATTTATTTATTCACTTAAGTTTTTCGTCCGCTTTTTAGTAAAAACAGCGGTCACAGTACGATGAAAACCATCAAAGGAAGCATGATCGCCCTGGCCTTCGTATTAGGCATCGGCGGCGCATTCGCCACCAACGCGCACCACGCTGCGCACAAACCGGCCGCCACAACCGCCGATGTCTGGTGGCAGTTCAACGGCACCCAGGCCCAGATCAATGACGCCACCAAGTACACCCAGGTGGCGAACGAACCGGGCTGTTCGGGCAGCACGAAACGTTGCGCGATCCTGGCGCAGCCAAACCCGCTGCACACCACCCAGCCCGACCTGTCGGCGATCAGCCAGGAAGACCTTAAAAACTAAGGGGCTCCCTGCACTATCCGAAGGGAGGCCCTCACCGGCCTCCCTTTTTTAGTTTTGCGCGATGCCGGTTTCGGCCACCACCGACCGCGGGATCGGGAAGACATACCGGGCGTCCCCCGGCGGCAGTTCGTAACGCTGGCCGTTCACCAGTTTCACCACGATTTTCCGGTAGGCTTCCTCCCGGTTCAGCCGCCGCAGGTCCGTCCAGCGCTGGCCCCTCAACACCAGTTCCTTCCTGCGTTCCGCCAGGATCCAGCCCAGCACTTCCAACGCATCCGTGGAGGACAGCGGCAGGTAGGATGCTGCCGAATAGCGGTTTTTCCGCAGCAGGTTCAGGTCCGCCAGCGCCGCGGTAATTTTACCCGACCTGGCGGCGGCTTCCGCCCGGAGGAGATAAAGCTCATCCGTCGCCGGGCCGCTGAACAAGGCCGTCGTCCCGTCATAGCTGCCGTTGAAATTAGCATAAGGTTTCGTTGCCGCCTTCTTGAAAAAGAGCGTTTTGCGCAGGTCACCGGCTGTATAGGATGCATATAGGTTGGTATCGACCAGGTACCGCGGCGCAAGCAAGACCGGCGCGGAGGACAGCACGGCATGAAGGATCACCTCGTCGTTGAACCGTTTGAAGGAAGCTGCGCTTCCCGCCGTCAGCTGGTTATAATCCATCAGTTTCCCGTTCAGCCTGAGGCAGGAGTCCGCATAGGTGTAGGCATTCGTGTAATCACCCATAACCAGGTAAGCCCGGGCCAGCATCGCGAATGCAGCTGCCTTCCCTGGTCGGGTTTTTGCCGCCACGTCAACCGGTAAAGCCGCCGCTGCCTGCGTAAAGTCACTTAGCATCTGCTGATAGGTTTGCGCCACTGTGGATCGAACTGATTTCGCGTTCAGATCTGATGTCATCCGCAGCACCAGGCCCGCGTCTGTCCCTGCTGTCTGGGCATCGTATGCCTTGCAAAATTCCTGCGCGAGCGCGTAATAGGCATAGCCACGAAAGAAAGCCGCCTGGCCCTGCACATTCCGCCAGGCTGCATTGCCATCGCCGTATTTAGCAGTCCCTTCCAGAACGATGTTGGCGTAAAAAACGACCGTGTATGGATATGACCAGTCGTTTCTCGGCAGGTCGTTAAAAACCTCCCGGTCCCAGGTGTAGGCGTTCCTGTTGGTAACCGATACGGATGCCCAGGTGGCGTTCGTAATAAAACCGTCATCCGCGCCATCGGTACCGGCGTACGGCCAGTTTTGCGTCATGACATTGTTATTGTCCATCAGGGCCTGGAAATCCGCCAGCGTTACGGGCACCTGCAGGCTGAGCGAGGGTTTGACGTCCAGCTGCTTTTTGCAGGAAAACAGCAGCAGGCACAGGCAGGCGGGCAGTATCTTCTTTTGTATCTTGGTGATCATTGTTTTCATCATTATTCGTTTAAAAATTGGCGCTTAAACCCATGGCGACCGTCCTGGCCGGCCTGATACTGTAAGGATAATCGGGATCTAAGGAAGTTTTGCTGGCTTTCCAGACCAGGCCAAGGTTTGCCGCGTATACATAGACCTGCACATGTTTCAGGCCCAGGCGCTTCAGCTGCCTTGGCCCCAGGTCATAAGCGAGCCGGGCATCCTGCAGGCGTATATTGTCGCCTTTCTCCACGTTCACGGAGGATTGGTTGTAAAACTGGTCGCGCGAGCTGTCCGTGGGGTACGTAAAGGAGGGCACGTTGGTATGCTGCTCGTCCCCCGGTTTCTGCCAGCGCCGGGCATAATCATCGCTTTGGTTTGCGCGGGAATAAGCCAGCGCGTCGTAGGCGATGCCGTAACGCATCCAGCAGTACCCGAAACGGTAAGCCAGGCTGGCCGAAACCGACCAGCCCTTGTAGCTGAAAGTCTGGCGCAGGTTGCCGTAAAATGGCGGTACCGCCGGCCCGCTGTATTGGAGTTCGCCGACCGTGGTCTCGTCGATGATGGTTGCCGCGTCGCTGCTGACCACGCCATGCAGGTAGCCCCTCGGGTCACCCGTCTGCGGGTCCAGCCCGGCCCATTTATAGGTCAGGATCGAATACAGGGGTTTACCCACCAGCGGCGATATGCCAAGCCCGTTCGCGGCGTAGTTGTAGCCCAGGTCGCTGGTCTGGTTGTAAGCGGTCACCGCATTACGGGCATAGTTGAACAGCAGGTCCGCCTGCCAGCCGAAGGTATGGGTGGCCGTTCCGCCGATGATATTCGCGTGCAGGTTCAGTTCCAGGCCGCTGCCTTTCATGGAGGCGACATTACCTTTATACTGGAATAAATTCGTGGCCGGGTTCAGCACGCCGGTCGTCTGGTCCAGCTGCCGGAAGCCGATCAGGTCGTGCCCCCGTTTGCTATAAACTTCCAGGGAACCGGACAATACATCGCTTCCAAAATCAATACCGGCATTCAGGATGCCGGTCTTCTCCCAGCCCAGGTCCGGGTTCGGCGGGCTGGCCACCGTGGCATAGGTCAGGTGGCCGATATTGCTGGTCCCGACGTACCGGATCGCGGCCATTGCCGAAAGCGTATTGTCCACGTTCCCGCTGTAGCCGTAGGTAAGCCGCACTTTCAGGTAAGGCAGCCAGCCCAGGTGATAAAATGCTTCGTTATTGACGGTCCAGGCGGCACCTGCCGAATACAGCGGCACGCCCTTGTGGTTGGCATCCACCCCAAACAGGTTCGATTCATCCTTCCGGGCGCTGGCAGATACGCTGTACCGGTTAGCATAAGCATAGGCCAGGTTACCGTACCAGGACAGGTTATAATTGTCCCGGCTGCCGTAACTGTTCCCGTAGGGGATCTGGCTGCTGCCCAGGTAGGATTGATCGGCTAAGGGGAAGCTGGTAGCGTAGTCCACGGCCTGGCCCTGCCCGATATCCGCATTGTAGCCATAATCCCGGGATCCGCGGGTAAGCGTATGGTCATTCCGGTACTCGTAACCGGCCAGCGCGGTCAGCTGCTGTTGTCCCCAATCTTTGCGGTAGTTCAGCTGCGCCCGGATGCTGTTCGAGCGGAAGCGGCTGTCGGCGCTGTTCATGATGCCGCCAGCGGGTACCGGTCGTGTGAGGCTGCCGTCTGCGGCGGTCTGCGTATACCGGTTGACCATGTTCCGGGCAAAATAGCTGTTCTCGCCATAGAGCAGCGTGCCGTTGCTTTGCGCGGCTTCCAGCTGGTAACGGAATTCCGCGTCCAGGCCGGGCAATAGCCGGTAATGCAGCGCGGTGTTCAGCAGCAGGTCGAGCTTGTCGGTATGGTTGTCGGTGTTTTGATAGTCAGTTAAAGGGGTATATGTCCAGTCAAGGAATCCCTGCGCCTTGGCGGCATCGGTAAAGGACTGGCGGTAATCCAGCGCTACCGGGAGGGCGTTGCCCTGGTCATCGGCCAGCCGGGCATAGGGATAAAGCTGTTTGCCGTCGGCGCTGACCAGCGTGGAGGGATCGGGGCGGCCTGCTATTGTTTTGCTGTCGGTGAAATAAACCGAGGCGTCCAGTTTTAATTTTTCGCCAAAGGCGAAACTGTTGTCGGAACGGAGGTTCAGCCGCCGGTAGTTGCCCTGCAGGGCGTCGAGGTTATGGTCATAGCCGCCGGAGAAATAATAGGTAGCCTTGTCGCTGCCGCCGCTGAGGTTTAAGGCGTATTGCTGGTTGACCGCGTTGTGGTACCAATATTTTTGCAGGTCGCTGCGGAGGTCGTGGCTGCCCAGCGCGGCCAGTTGCTGGTCTGCCTGAACCTGGGTCAGTTGGCCGTCACGCTGCGCGATGAGGGTTTCCACCGCGGGGGATAGATTGGTGTGGGTAACCGACTGTTCGTCGTCATTGTAAAAACCCTGTGCGAACAGCTGTTTTTCTGCGCTGATGAAATCGGCGGAGGACATCTGCGGTAAATAATACGCATCTGGTTTGGCGCTAAGGGTGACGTTGGCATTAAAACCGATGGACAGGGGTTTGTTCTTCGCCCCTTTTTTCGTGGTCACCACGATCACGCCGTTACTGGCGCGGACGCCCCAGATGGCCGCGGCGGAAGCATCTTTCAGTATGGTGATGCTTTCCACGTCATTGGGGTTGAGGTTCGCCAGGTCGCCGTTGTAAGGAAAGTTATCGAGTACGATGAGCGGAGCGGCATTGGCGAAGAGGGTGCTCCTGCCGCGGATGTTGAGTTCGCCGTCATGCCCTACCCTTTTGTCGAACAGGATGCTGCTGACGCCTTCGAGGCGGGCAAGGACATTTGTGCCCGTGGAGCGGTTCAGCAGCTCCTTCCCTACCTGCTCATAGGAGCCGGTGGCTTTTTCCAGCGGAAGCGACTGGGATCAGTTCGATACGATTTTGACTTCCTCCATTTCCTGCAGCGCCAGCCGCAGGGTGATCCTGATATCGCGTTCGCCATGTACCACGATGGTTTTGGTCAGGTAACCGGTTTTGGAAAAAATCAAAGTATCTTTTGGCGTTCCCGTTAAGGCAAAGCGGCCGCGGGTATTGGTCAGTACGGCGGGCACCCCTACACCTGCGCTGACGCCGACGCCGGCGATGGGCCGGCCCGCCGGGTCCTGTACCAGGCCGGTAATGTCCTGGGCAAAGGCGGCTGCGGGTAGTAAAAGGCATAGCAGCAGCCCGTAATATATCCTGTAAATATTTTTCATTAAATCATGTTTAAATGGTAAAAAAATAAATGGTGCATCGCGCTACAGCGTGAGGTGCTCCTCCCCTTTTTCCTGGTCCTTAGGCACCGGGACGAGCCTGAAGGCGGTGCCGGTAAATTCCGGGCGCACGCCGAAAAACCGGTCGAGGTCTTCGCGGATGCTCCGCCGGACTAAACCGGGTGATGCCAGGGGCAGGTCCAGTTCGTAGCAATACAGGCCGGATACGTTGCCGAGGTCGACCTGTGTATCGGGCAGGTTGCGCAGGCCTTTGAAAACGAGGGTGTACAATTGCCGGGCGGAAACGTTGGTGGCGCGGACAATGGTCATCCGCTTCAGGGAATCGTAGCTGAAGCCGATGGCCGAACGAAGGCCTTTAAGTATGCCGGTGATCACCGAGCGGTACCGGTAGGCGGTGTCGCTGCCGCCGTTGCCGGCGACCAGCAGGGGTTTGTGCCGGTCGTAATCCAGGATATCTGCTTTCGTGGCGGCAGTCAGGCCTTTACCGGCCAGGGCCTGTTCGATGGTGGCGGCGGTGACGTCCGTGGCTTCGGTAAAGCCGAGGACTTTGCCGGTTGGGTCGATCCAGACTTCATGCGGCAGCAGCCTGTGCGGGAACAGCGCATGCAGGTTTTTATCTTCGACCACCGTGCGGAACTTCCAGCCTTTCAGAAAACCGTTCGACCGCTGAAAAGAGGTGATCCGCTCAGCCTTTTCGGCGGTTACCGGTAAAATCACCAGCTTTCCGCCAAATACATTCGACAGCGAATCCAGCCTCGGCATCGCCTGGATGCAGGCGCCGCAGGAGGTGGCCCAAAAATCGAGGATCAATAATTTGCCTTTGAAAGCCGACAGTTTCCGGGGCTGTCCCTGGTTATTCAATACTTTTTTGAGTACGACATCGGGTACGGTGTCACCCGTTTTTAGTCCTGTTTCCTTTATATTTTCCTGTGCTATGGCGTTTAAAAAAAGGCAAAGCAAAGCCAGGAAGCCAAAAAATCGCTTCATTTTAAAATACATTAAAGATTATTATTTAACCAGAACACTCAGCGGCAGCAGCCGGAATACTAACCCGCGCTACCTGGGGCATCGTCGTCACCATCACCTCCTCCTTTCGTATGGAAACTACTATCTTCGCTTCTTCCGCAGATGACGCAGCGCCCGTTCGTTTTCTCCCGCAGATCGTAAACCGCGTTGACCAAACTGATCAGCCCGTCAAACAGCAGGGCGGTTTCCTTTATATCGGGCAATTCCTTTTCCTGAATATTTTCGGCAGCCAGCGAAAAACCGCGAAAGGCTTCCCAGAGGCCTGTCCTTACACTTGCAGGATCGTAGGTGGAATAAAAAACACGGACCGACTGCCCGGGCGTTCTCACACCCATATCTTTCAGATCAACTACTATAGCACCCATATATCACCATGAAATAGAAATAAAAAAAAGAAAAAGTAACGACATAACTCACCCATCCGGCGAAAAACCAATAGGTTTCCCGGCAAACAAAAAACAAGAAAACGGCAGCCGTTATTTTTAACTATTAACTGCGGCCGCCGTTTTCGGGATTTATGTGGGACGCTTGATAATTACTTTGAATAGATTCTTGAGAAGATTACATGATGATATTTTCCTAGAAAAGTAAAAATACAATTTAGGAGTATCCACCAGCCAGAATAATTCTGCTTTAATGAAAATATTAGTATGATATATCGATTTAATATCCATTTTGTCAAGAATACTAAATTAATAGAAACAATGCAGATATTTTCATATTTTTAGTTGACTTGCACCAAAATTTGGTTGACTTTTATTATTTTTACATCGACAATTTTTCAATTATTATGACTTCCACTGAAAAACCAAAACACCTCGGTTATAAAATATTAATGATACGCTCATTGCGAGGAATGAAGCAGGAGGCTTTAGCAATCGAAATTGGCGTAACTCAGCAAGAAATTTCAATCATAGAGCAGACAGGTAACGTTGAGCTTGAACTGCTCAATAAGATTGCTGTTGCTTTAAGAGTTAGTCCAGAAGCAATTAAAAATTTTGATGACACTTTAGCTTTTTACACAATCAACAACAATGTTGAGAATAATACTTTTCACGAATCTTCAATTGCAATTCAACAAGAATTTAATCCGTTAGAGAAAATTGTCGAATTGTACGAACGACTATTGGCGAGTGAAAAAGAAAAAGCCAAATTGATTGGAACCAAATTATAAATTTAATAAACTAATAAAATGGATACAATTTCAAATACTATAACACATCATAAAGGAAGAAAAATCGAGCGAATTAGAAAATTGCGAGGAATGACTCAAAGCGATCTTGGAGAAAAATTAGGCGGTATTAGTAAACAAGCCATTTCAAAAATAGAACAGGCTGAAGAAATCGACGATGAAAGACTAGGAGAAATCGCAGTGGCCTTGGGAGTAACATTTGAAGGTTTAAAAAACTTTAATGAAGAAAAAGTTTTATATAATACTGTTAATTTCTATGAAAGAAGTGGTGTTAACTCAACAAATATAAGTGCAAATATTGAGACGGTCATCAATAATCCTTTAAAGGAATTAATGGAATTATATGAAAAACAGCTTTCTACAATTCAAAAAAAACTAGATGATATTTCCAGTGTTAAAGAATAATCTTGAACCGAAATAGTGCTGGTCTCATTCATCATAATCTCCAAACAAGGGACAACGAGCAATGGACATTTTTATTTTCAATATGGTTTCACAACAAGATTGATAATGAAGAATGCTGAAGAACCCCACCTCGCACATAAGTCTTGTTTGCGCTTATTATTTACTGGGATCAGCAGAGAGGCATAAACCGCCATTAGAGTAAGTAAGTCGAAACATGTTATAAAATCTTGTTTAGTGCCACTCTGTATAATTTCATAGTCCTTAGTCTTCGAAAAATTCATTTAAGTAATGTGCTACCCCATTTTCGTGATTTGATCTGGCAACAGCATAAGCAATCTCTTTTATTCTTTGTACTCCATTACCAACAGCTATGCCGTATTTAACATCATTAAGCAATTCATAATCATTATGATTATCTCCAAAAGCCATAATATTTTCCATAGTAATCTCTCGATACCTATGTATTTGTTCTAGTAATGAACTTAGACCTTTACTTTTGTTAGTCCCAATAGGTGTGATTTCCAAATAGGTATCTTTTGATCTGCAAATTGAAACAAACATCTTTGGTGATAAAACCTTTTCTATCGCCTCTATTTCGGAGGGGTTCCCCATTAACATAATCTTATGCGCGGCTCCTACGATTCCCTTGTCTTTTTCCACGTTAAGTTTCCTGTCAAGGATTAAATCTGGTTTTACACGGGTATTATTGGCTTCTCTTTCGGCCCAAAGGTCCGATTTGGAAGCGATCCAAGTGTTGTTATAAAACATACTGATATGTACATCATATTGCCCAGTAACTTCTATTATCTCAGCAATTTTGTCCTCGTCGATGATAACTGAACTGACTATCTTTTCTTGACTAAACATTTCACCTCCGGATAGCACTAACGCTCCGTTATAGCAAATAAGTGGCATTTTTATAATTCCCAGTTCTTTTTGGATATGCCATAAAGCTTTCGGCATTCTTGAAGAAGCGAGCACAACTTCAAATCTCCCACAAAAGCGTTGAAATACCTCTTTTGTATAGATGTCTACCTCTCTTTGCTTATTTAAGAAGGTGCCGTCAATATCCGTGCAGATCAATTTTACCATATTAAGCAATAATAAGTTTTGTTAGTGTGCTGGCGATCATCTGTTCAAATTCATTCACCTCTTTAACATAGCCTTTGCTCGTGGTAATTACGGAAATTTCTTCATCAAATCCTACAAATTTTCTTTCCTCCTTGATATTAAACTTAGAGGGGTCACAGACTATAAATGTCCGTTTGCTTTGCTTAATAATTGCCTGTTTCGTTTTTATTTCATAATCATTATGAACAGCAAATCCACTGTTCTGATATAGCCCATTGGCACCGATCAGGCAAATGTCAGCGCCTCCCAGTCTGACCAACATTTCCTCAAATCCCGATAACACATCTTTAAAAGCCGCACCATCATTTACGACTGCCAAAGAGTTTGGCCTTATTCTACCTTCTGTCATGTAAACATTTAAGATCCCGTTCTTATCCTTTAATTCTAAGATACTGGAAATACTCAATAACGCTTGCGCTGCTGGTATGGAATTGGTGATAACGGTTAAATCTTCCCACATATTCATTTTAAGCCCTTTGGCAATTTGTTTGGCAATTTCCAAAGTAGTCGATCCGGAATCTAATGCAATAACATCTCCTGAGGATATAAAGGAACAGGCTTTTTTGGCTATCTTTTCTTTGTTTTCAATATGAATAGCTGTCTTCCAAGCATGATGCTCTTGTTTTACCCATATATATTCCCCGTCACTTACCAACCCCGTCAGATGCCCTTGTTTCTGCAATTTTTCAATAAAAGGATAGAAATCAAATAAAGCAATATCATTCAACTGATCCTGTTCTTTCAACATTTCAAGTAAGCGTATCAATTCCAAAGGCGTTTGTTGACGAAAGGGGTACACCAACAATCTGATCTTTTCTGCAAGTTCCTCCGTTAAAGAATCAGCTTTGTCAATAATACTAAGGGTGGTTTTTTGCACATTATTTTTGCCATTGTCAAAATAATGATCTGAAATCAACAAAAATAAATCAAATATCAGGTTCGTGGCTGTGGCCTGGATTTCAGTGTCAGTAAACTCATAACACTTGAGATATTTCCTGTTTTTAATATTAGAGTTGGTCAGCTGACTCCATGCCTCTGGCTCCAATACAATTGGCAATAAAAACGGCCTTCCTATTTCTATTTCTCGCAGTAATCCCCATTCAATTTCCCGCGCTACCCAATCAGATGTTACTGAATGGTTGTCCAATACAATAATTAAAAAGTCAGCCTCTTCATTGATCGCGTTTTTTATAGTATGACTTAAATTATTGCCAACGGCAATTTCTTTTTCATCAATCCAAAGTTTTAGACTCTCAGGCAGATACTTTCTAAGTTCTTTAACAAACAGTTTTTGCTTACTGCTGTGGCTCATAAATAATTTCATAGTATAAATCAAATTGGCTCCATAAATGAAGCTAAGTTTATAATCAAATAAATATCATAGATGAGCTAAATAATACAGAACTAATCTTAGCTGTCAAAATGATAATGTTCAGGTCATCTTTTATTGATAAAGGGCTTATAATGTGAGGATATAATGTTTGAAAGTACTAATTTCTGTTGTAACCAGCAAACTTTTTTTATTTATAAAGCGCGGTTGACAGCCCTAATTTGAAGCGACAGAGGCTCGTAAATTTATTTGGCGAAACATTGAAAAAAAGATCGAAACCGAATTTAAACATTGGGTCAATCTGCAAATCAACATTTTCATGGCCAACCGAATTCATTTTATCGATTGCTGACCAATGGCATTAAATACCTGCCCACTAAAGGATAACAAATACAGAAAACTTAAACATACGGCCATTAAAAACGAGCCCTCTCCTTAGTTCCAATTTAATAAGTGATCTATCAGACCATCAGACGTTTGGAGACACCGGTCCAAGCTGAATACAAGTTAGGCACCAATAATATCGTTTTAACTCCGCCTGTTCAGGGCTGGCTGGCGCTTCGTAAGCTGCTTTAATCTAAGTAAACCCGGTCAAAATATTTGGCCTAAAATTCGTATCTTGGAAGCATTAAACCTGAAGATGTCACTACAACCCGACGAAAAGAAAACGGCTATCCTGGCGATCCTGGATCAACTCCGGCTTTACAAGCCTGCCATTGGCAGCTATGTCATAAGCATATACACGACTGATTTTGATTATTCGGTTAAATTGTCCAACGGGCGGATACGGTTGCCGGAGGAACTGGTCGATGATTTCGAACAGGCGCCCGGATTTATTTTCGCCGAGCGCTTCCGGACCGTAGCCGGTCGCTTCGTGCCTAATGAACCCGAAGTTGTTGTTCCTGTCGCGCAACCTACCCAGGCGGTCAGCGCCGTAAAAACCAAAAACAGCCTGGGCAGCTGGTTAACGATCGCTGGCGCGTTACTAGTGGTCTTTTTGGCCTGCCAATGGTACCGGGGTGCGCAAAAGGACCAGGCGCTGGCTTCGGCACGTGCGAATATCTATGGGCAGGTATCCGTAGAGAGCAGCGACTATATGGTCAACCGCTTGCTGGGAGGTATCAGTGATCTGCGCATTACCGTTACGAATAACTCCGGTTACCTGGTCGATATCGTCAGGGTGAAGGTTACTTATATCAAAGCTAATGGAGCAATTTATAAAAACGAGGTGCTCTATTTCAATCAGCTGGGTGCCCACAGCACCCAAACACTGAATGCACCCAATAGCGACCGTGGGACGAAGGTTCAAATTACCACAGAGTCTTTAACCTGTACGGCATTGCAGCTCAACTGACGCCAGCGACTTGCCTCGGCGTTGTTTAACGATTGAACCCGCTATCCTATACCTGGGTTTCGCAAATTACAGCATAAAAAAGCCCCGTATTGTAAGACGAGGCGGCTTAAATGTTTTCACAACGGAATAATCCTTATTGTGATTTGCTTTCGATTCAAATGTAATAGTTTTTGGCTTAATCCGATTACGGGAAACCGTATTTGGGATATTTTTTTTCTTTTTAGATTTATAAACACGAAGGATTATGATAATGAAGAATATTTTAGGTCTGGATCTCGGCACAAATTCAATTGGCTGGGCCCTCATTCAGCGAGACTTCAACCAGAAAGAGGGCCATATACTTGGTATGGGCAGCCGGATCATTCCAATGAGCCAGGATATTAAAGACGAATTCGGTAAGGGAAATTCCATTTCTCAGACAGCAGACAGAACAAAATTCCGAAGCGTACGAAGACTCCGCGAGCGACATTTGTTAAGGAGAGCACGTCTGCATCGTGTACTGAATATACTGGGATTCTTGCCGGAACATTACGCCAGCCAAATCGATTTTGTGAAACATCCGGGAAAATTCCTTGACGAAAAAGAACCTAAACTGGCTTATGATAACAAAATATTCATTTTCAAAAAATCTTTTGAAGAAATGCTAATTGATTTTCATCAATACCAGCCACAGCTCTTAGAAGACGGCCGGAAAATCCCATACGATTGGACAATCTATTATTTGCGGAAAAAAGCGTTGACCAAAAGAATTGAAAAAGACGAACTTGCCTGGTTGATTTTAAATTTCAATCAGAAACGGGGCTATTATCAATTACGGGGCGAAGAGGAACATGAAAATCCAAATAAAATAACTGAATTTCATTCACTTAAAATCACTGACGTAATCGCTGACGAAAATCAAAAGGGCAAGGCAGAAACCTGGTATTCGTTGATATTAGAAAATGGCTGGACCTATCGACGTGCCAGCAAAATACCGTTATATGACTGGAGGGATAAACAGCGGGACTTTATTGTGACGACGGACCTGAATGACGATGGCAGTATTAAAACGGATAAAGAAGGCCAGGAAAAACGAAGCTTTAGGGCACCGGGCGAAGATGACTGGACTTTAATAAAAAAGAAAACGGAACAGCAAGTCATAAACGCCGGCAAAACCGTTGGCACTTACATTTATGGAAATTTGCTGCAAAATCCGCAGCAAAAAATAAAAGGAAAATTAGTCCGCACTATAGAGCGCGAATTTTATAAAGATGAATTAAAAGCGATCCTGACAGCTCAACAAAAGTTCCACCCTGAATTGAATGACAGGAATTTATATGTTGATTGTGTAAGAGAACTCTATTGCCATAATGAGCCCCATCAAAATACTTTAGACAAAAGAGATATTGTTCATTTATTCATAGACGACATTATTTTCTACCAACGGCCTTTAAGAAGCCAAAAGTCTTCGGTAGGTAATTGTACACTGGAATTCAGAAAGTATAAAAATGACCATGGAATAGATGAAATGGACTACCTGAAAGCTATTCCGAAATCGCATCCCCTGTTCCAGGAGTTTCGTCTTTGGCAATGGATCTACAATTTGAGTATATACCAAAAAGACGACGACGTAAACGTTACGGATGAGCTGATAAAAAACATGGAAACCTATCAAAATTTGTTTGATTTTTTAAATAACAAAAAAGAAATCAGACAGGATATCCTGATAAAATTCTTGCTTGAACAATCGGGGTTAAAAGGAAAGGAATTGGCTTTAACAATGGCCAGGTATCGTTGGAATTTCGTGGAAGATAAAATTTATCCCTGCAATGAAACCGGCACACAAATTCGTACCAGATTAGCCAAAGTAGAAAACATCCCGGAAGATTTTTTTACCAAAGAGACGGAATTAAAATTATGGCATATCATCTATTCCGTTAATGATAAAACGGAATATGAAAAAGCACTGAAAACTTTCGCTGCAACATATAATTTACATACTGCTTCGTTTGTTGAGCACTTCAAAAAATTCCCGGTTCTTCAAAGTGAATATGGATCCTTTTCAGAAAAAGCGATAAAGAAATTATTACCATTAATTCGTCTGGGGAAATATTGGAGCTGGGAAAATATCGATTGGAAGACACGGGCGAGGATCGAAAAAATACTGACCGGAGAATTCGATGAAAATATCCAGAACAGAGTGCGGGAAAAGGCCATCAGCCTAATGCAGGAAACCGATTTTCAAGGTTTGCAGCTCTGGTTGGCCAGCTATGTGGTGTATGGACGCCATTCTGAAGCTGTTAATTTGGAAAAATGGAATACGGCGGCAGACGTAGAGAAATATCTCGCCGGATTCAGGCAACATTCGTTACGAAATCCTATTGTGGAACAAGTGGTAACTGAAACCCTGCGTGTTGTAAAAGACATTTGGTCGCAATACGGGCAAGGCGCCAAGGATTTTTTTGACGAAATCCATGTCGAGCTCGCCAGGGAAATGAAGAATACCGGAGAAGAAAGAAAACGGCTCACCTCTTTAACTACGGATAACGAAAACACGAATCTCCGGATTAAAGTATTATTATCGGAATTATTTCATGGTGGCGATGTAGAAAACGTCAGACCTTATTCTCCTATGCAACAGGAAGCTTTAAAGATTTTTGAGGACGGGGTGTTGAATTCCGATATCAAAATTGACGACGATATTTTAAAAATCAGCAAAACCGCTCAACCAACAAGCACGGAACTCAAACGCTATAAATTATGGCTTGAACAAAAATACCGTTCGCCTTACACCGGTGAGATCATTCCTTTGAGCCGGCTGTTCACTGCCGATTATGAGATCGAACATATCATACCCCAGAGCCGGTTCTTTGACGACAGCTTCAGCAATAAAATCATTTGCGAGTCAGCGGTGAATCAGCTGAAAGACAAGCAACTTGGGTTGGAGTTTATCAAAAATCATAGTGGAACTATTGTAAAACTTGGTTTGGGGAAAACTGCCAGAGTACTTGACGTGGGAGGTTACAGCGAATTTGTGAAGGGGAATTATGCCAAAAGCCCTGGTAAGCGGAACAAACTCTTATTGGAGGAAATTCCGGATAAAATGATTGAAAGACAATTGAATGACACCCGATACATCAGTAAGTTCATAACTTCCGTGTTATCCAATATTGTCCGTAGTGAAACCAATGATGATGGCTTCAACTCTAAAAACATATTATACGGTAATGGAAAAATCACCTCCAGGCTGAGACAGGACTGGGGAATGAATGATGTATGGAACGAATTGATATTATCCCGTTTTCAACGAATGAATCAAGTGACAAATTCCAACGTATTTACTGCTTGGAACGAGAACAACCAAAAGTTTCTACCAGTCGTTCCTCTAGAATTTTCAAAAGGTTTTCAAAAGAAAAGGATAGATCATAGACATCACGCTTTGGACGCCCTGGTTATTGCTGCTTCCACGTCAGATCACGTCAATCTGCTAAATAATGAACACGCAAAATCAAACAAACGATTCGATCTTAACAGAAAGTTAAGGATGTTTGAAAAAACAGCCTATAAAGATCCTTGGACTGGCGAAAGAATAGAAAAAGAAATACCAGGTATCTTTATGAAACCTTGGACAACCTTTACCGCAGAAGCTAAAAACAAACTTGAAAACACGATAATAAGCTTTAAACAAAATCTCCGGGTAATCAATCGGACAACCAATCATATTGAAAGCTACAAAGATGAATATGGAGAGTTGAGGCTTGGAAAAAAGGGTGAACTCCTGAAAGGTAAATTTCAACAAACCAAAGGCGACAGCTGGGCAATAAGAAAGCCTATGCACAAAGATTTTGTTTACGGAAAAGTAGATTTGAAAGATATTAAAGTAATTGGGGATAAGTTTATAACAGCTATTAGAAAAACCCTGGACGCCACCTTTGACTTAAAAAAGATCGGAACAATTACGGATACCGGCATTCAGAAAATATTGAAAAATTACCTGTATAGCAAAGAAAACAAACCTGAGCTGGCCTTTTCTCCCGAAGGGATCGAAGACATGAATCAACATATTGAAAGCTATAATGATGGTAAGAAACACCAACCGATTTATAAAGTTCGTGTTTTTGAGATTGGTAGCAGGTTTCCTTTGGGAGAGACCGGCAACAAGAAAGCCAAGTTCGTAGAAGCCGCAAAAGGGACCAATCTTTTCTTTGCGGTTTATCAGGATGATAAAGGTAAACGGTATTATGAAACCATTCCATTAAACATCGTGATCGAACGGCAGAAACAAGGCTACCATTCCGTACCGACAAGTGATGATAAAGGAAGGGAATTAGTATTTCATCTTTCTCCCAATGACTTGGTCTATGTTCCGGTTTCGGAAGAGCTGGAAAATAGCCTCGCTTCGTTGAACGTCAAGCAACTAAATAAAGAGCAGAGAAAGAGAGTTTACAAGGTTGAAAAATTCAGCGGGGTTGAGTGTTATTTTGTTCGTCACGATATCGCCTGCCTGATTAAGAATTACGACGCTAAAACTAAAGTTGGCGAACTGGAAAGCCAGAATAAACTCCAGTCGACGATGACGGATGACCGGTTAAAAATTACAGATGTCTGCATTAAATTAAATGTAGACAGACTTGGAAATATAAACGAGGCTTTATTCGCAAAAGACAGATAGCCAAATACATTAAAGTTCAAGCATATATCTAAGCGTTTGGAGTTCCAGGAAATTACAACAAATAGTCAGCGCCCGGTCTTCTATCACTATTAATCCGATTAACATGATCAAACGAACGCTCCACTTCAGTAACCCTGCTTATTTAAGCTTAAAGGATGGCCAGCTAATGATTGATCTGCCGCATCTCAAAGTCTTAGGCGAAAAGGAAAGTAAAAAGTCGGTACCTATCGAAGACATCGGAATTGTTTTGCTGGATCATCAGCAGATAACCATTACCCATGGCTGTATCGCGGCGCTGCTAAATAATAATTCTGCGATCATTACCTGTGACAGTACCCACCACCCTACCGGTATGATGTTACCGATTGACGGGCACGATACACAAAGCGAGCGCTTTCGGCACCAGATCGACGCCTCCCAACCCTTAAAGAAGCAGCTTTGGCAACAAACGATCCAGGCTAAAATATTAAACCAGGCGGCAGTGTTGGCTGACCGGGATATTGCACATGATAATATGTTACATTGGGCAAAGTCAGTACGTTCCGGCGACCCTGACAATTTTGAAGGACGGGCTGCCGCTTATTACTGGAAAAATGTATTTCCCAAAAAAGTGGAATTTTTCAGGGGTCGCGAGGGTGACCCGCCTAACAATCTACTGAATTACGGTTACGCGATATTACGAGCTATTGTAGCGCGTGGATTGGTTTGTTCCGGCCTGATACCAACATTAGGCATTCATCACCGGAATAAATATAATGCCTATTGCCTGGCCGATGACATTATGGAACCTTATCGTCCCTATGTCGATCTTATCGTTCTTAAAATTATCGACAATGGTGAGAACTTTTTAGAATTGGGCACCTCCATTAAAGCTCAGTTGTTGGGTATCGCCACTGCTGACGTCCAGTTTGAAAGAAACAGAAGCCCATTGATGGTGGGCGTCCAAAGCACCACGGCTTCTTTAGCCAGGTGTTATGAAGGAAAAAACAGGAAAATAAACTACCCGGTAATGAAGAACTTCGTGGGCAAAAAAGGTTTCAGCTTCAGAAGTGATGAAATAGCCGATTACCTGGATATCGAAAATGACCTTGAATATAATATTGGCAGTGAAGATCAGTGATCCATTTGATTAATGCGTTTAAATGAATACCGGATTTTGTGGATATTAGTTTTTTTTGACCTGCCGACGGAGACAAAAAAAGACCGGCAGATCTACAGCAGATTTCGTAAGGACATTATGAAAGACGGTTTCGGCATGTTTCAGTTCTCCATTTATCTTCGTCACTGTAGCAGTCGGGAAAACGCAGACGTTCACATCAAGCGCGTCAAGAAAATATTACCTCCTAAAGGCCACGTGGGGATAATGACAATTACAGATAAACAGTTTGGAATGATGGAGTTATTCTACGGAAAGGAAGAAAAGGAACTTCCGGATACTCCGCAGCAATTAGAATTGTTCTAGAATTTAAAATCCGGAAGCCTAAGGCACCGGATTTTTTTATTCTAAAATTAGACGCAAACAACTGATAATTAACATTTTGAACAATGATAGGTTGTTACAAATATCAGTTGTTCAAAGAATGAAAGCAAATCACAACAAAAGCCGGTCAGCGGGCCGGTAACCTCGAGTTGTTACAAATATCAGTTGTTCAAAGAATGAAAGCAAATCACAACTGATCACAACGTACCTGTCAATTTCCATATGTTGTTACAAATATCAGTTGTTCAAAGAATGAAAGCAAATCACAACAGCCTGTTTAGAGGATAAACAAAACCACTGGTTGTTACAAATATCAGTTGTTCAAAGAATGAAAGCAAATCACAACCTAAGAACGGGTAATCTGCCATTTTTTATGTTGTTACAAATATCAGTTGTTCAAAGAATGAAAGCAAATCACAACGTAAACCTTACTTGTATTGCCCAGGAAGTGGTTGTTACAAATATCAGTTGTTCAAAGAATGAAAGCAAATCACAACGCTCGCTGGAATGAGTGGTATATGGTACGCGTTGTTACAAATATCAGTTGTTCAAAGAATGAAAGCAAATCACAACCAATCAGCTTATCCAGGTTGCCGCTTGCGGGTTGTTACAAATATCAGTTGTTCAAAGAATGAAAGCAAATCACAACTTGCAGTCTATCGGTGCTGTGTTGTGTATTGTTGTTACAAATATCAGTTGTTCAAAGAATGAAAGCAAATCACAACTGAACGGCGATAATGTCCTGACCCCCTTTTGTTGTTACAAATATCAGTTGTTCAAAGAATGAAAGCAAATCACAACGGCTTTCCCGAGAGGGCTTTACTTTCGGTTGTTGTTACAAATATCAGTTGTTCAAAGAATGAAAGCAAATCACAACACCAGGTGCTCACGGTGCTCACAATAACGAGTTGTTACAAATATCAGTTGTTCAAAGAATGAAAGCAAATCACAACAGAATGCTCATGATGCAAAGAGCGGTAAGGTTGTTACAAATATCAGTTGTTCAAAGAATGAAAGCAAATCACAACCGTTTCTACAAATAGCGCATCCCCTTTTGGTTGTTACAAATATCAGTTGTTCAAAGAATGAAAGCAAATCACAACTATCCCGGTTGATATGGATTTAAAAGAGAGTTGTTACAAATATCAGTTGTTCAAAGAATGAAAGCAAATCACAACACAACCATTGCCACGTAGCTTATCACATAGTTGTTACAAATATCAGTTGTTCAAAGAATGAAAGCAAATCACAACAAAGCTGGTGGTTAGCGCGCTCAGGTCGGGGTTGTTACAAATATCAGTTGTTCAAAGAATGAAAGCAAATCACAACAACTACAGCCATACCGCCATCGGGCTCAAGTTGTTACAAATATCAGTTGTTCAAAGAATGAAAGCAAATCACAACGGATATATGCATCACCAAAACCCTGTATTCGTTGTTACAAATATCAGTTGTTCAAAGAATGAAAGCAAATCACAACACATAATCATCCAGGTTAGTAAACTTCACAGTTGTTACAAATATCAGTTGTTCAAAGAATGAAAGCAAATCACAACAGGCTGTATGCGCGAACCGTCGAACACAATGTTGTTACAAATATCAGTTGTTCAAAGAATGAAAGCAAATCACAACTACCGCTTCCATCGGGTAACGAATCAACTAGTTGTTACAAATATCAGTTGTTC
>Ga0307515_10001106_pt1 | contig 61689 bp, 64 predicted proteins | sample 17_EM_MG_FD_194513 | JGI IMG/M metagenome (GOLD analysis project Ga0307515, IMG submission 194513) | Populus trichocarpa ectomycorrhiza microbial communities from riparian zone in the Pacific Northwest, United States - 17_EM | ecosystem: Host-associated > Plants > Roots > Unclassified | place... | reverse complement strand
GCCCGTCACTCTCTAATAACACAAGAATTAGCCCTCTTATCCCTTTGCTTAACAGCAATAGCCTTTCATCTTGCCTTTTTAACCTTCCGCAGCCAACTCGCCAGCCATTCTTTGCTCCTTTCGCCGCAAATTAAACTATCACGCGACCCAGCACGCGATACTTAAACAAACTCGCCTCGTCTGCTAATTCACTACTGTCTTCAACCACAAACCCCAACGGGCACTCAGCACCGCCTGTGCAACTTTCACTGCACTAGTGCTCGCGTCATGATCCCTCAGCTCCCTAGACTTAGCGACTACGATATATCCCCTCTGCATGGTTTCCTTCCGGCCGAAATTCCTCTCGATCTTCTACCCGATCCGTACTACGGCCCATGGGAAACAATCATAAGGAATCTGCAAGGCCTGGTACTCAGTAAAAGGCTGCGTGGGGTTGTAGATCGTCTCCCGGTGTTGTCAACTGACTTTCTGGTTACCGAGGCCGAGTGGCGGAGAGCATATGTTGTCCTAGCTTTCATGGCTCATGCCTACATCTGGGGTGGGGACTCACCGGCTGACGTATGCGCTCCACAGCTATTGTGCGAATTGGCAAAGCTGATAGTTTTTGTAGCGGGTTCCTCCCCCAATATCGACCCCATTCCTCGATGCCTGCCATCATCTCGAGCTTCCTCCCGTAGCAACTTACGCCGGCCTTGTTTTATGGAACTGGAAACCACTATTTCCTCTTGAACCAACTGATAATTTGGAGAACCTCTCCACGCTCTCCACATTTACCGGCTCCCTTGATGAGTCCTGGTTCTATCTGGTCTCCTTGGCCATTGAAGCTCGCGCGGGTCCGATAATACCTATGATGATGGATGCCATAGCTGCGGCGAGGCACAATGATAGTAGAGTCGTAACGGAATGCTTACAGTCATTTGCAGAGCGGCTCGATGAGCTCGGAAGTCTCTTGCAGAGAATGTATGAAAGTTGTGATCCGCACGTTTTCTACCACCGCATACGACCATTCCTCGCTGGCAGTAAGAATATGGGAGATGCTGGTCTCCCCAATGGCGTAATTTTCGACAACGGCTCCGGCCGGCTACCTTACGTGCAGTATAGCGGTGGTAGCAACGCACAAAGTTCTATCATTCAATTCTTCGACCTTGTCCTCGGCGTTGAGCACCGTCCAACAGGCGAAAAGCGTTCCGATAGCTCGGATCCTAAGGGAGCCGTCCCATCACCCTCACATAATTTCATAAAGGACATGCGAACATATATGCCTGGGCCCCATCGCCGTTTCCTCGAGCATGTGGCAAGCGTAGCAAATATCCGTGATTACGTTGCTTCCCATCGGTCGAACCGGGCTTTGTGTACTGCTTTTGACGCCTGTCTCGCGATGCTACGTGCCTTTCGCGACAAGCACATACAAATGGTCTCCCGCTATATCATTCTGAAGTCACGTGAATCCCGGTCTCACTCTCGTTCAATAAGTCCAAGACAAGCTGCATCGCAGAGACTCAACATTGCAACGAATATACGCAGAGGAGATAATGGTGGAAGGAAACTACGCGGCACAGGTGGGACGGCGCTCATCCCGTTCTTGAAGCAAGCCCGAGATGAAACTGGCGAGCCAGCCATTGATGCATGGGCTAGGCGGCTGCTCAACAACGGGCCTGCGGACCCGGCTAGTAGTGTAGCAAGGCTCACGAAGATGGGCGAGCACGCCAGCGGGGAGATGGAGATTGTGGGCCTAGCGGGGACATGGTCGGTTGATGATAGTGAAGGCGGCATCTGTCATTGGTAGGCGTTCTGTTAATATTTGCTCCGCATGGCTGGTTGCATTTATCACTTGTGTGAGACACCTTTCGTTCCAGGTGCTCAAATGGCGTTAGTGCATGGTGGCATGACTTGCACGCAGGTCTCGATATGTTCATGAAAAGGGGTTTCGCACCCGCTTGTAGTGGTTTGTATGAGAGCGTGGGATTATTGCATGGAGGCTCGCGTGTGAAAATATCTCTCGTGGTCAAGAAAAAGTTGCTGAGCGGCTTTTGTGGCTTGCTTCTTTCCTTGATCAAAGATTACGCATTAGGTTGCAAAAGAATCCCTGAGCTGAGACAAAAGGCGCCTTCGATGACATCATGGTCTAAAAGCACAGCTGAAGACGGTCAGGGTCCCTAACGTCATTAAGTGGGACCGAGATTTCGGAGCTCCCTACCTGGAAACTCTCATTCTCCATTTGGCCAGAAGGTTCTCGGGTGGCTGCAGGCGCCGCATAATCTCTCCGCACAGGGCGAGAAAAGTGACGATGTTTGAGGGTTGGTCTATGATGTCATAGCTCACATGAAGAAAACAATGAATACATCGCAATAGTCAAATATAAAGAGCCCAGCTACTCCGTTGCCACTTAAATATCATCAAGCATAATTAAACACCCTCAATATCATCTAGATTAATTCATCGGAAACTTCGAGCCATCATCCATTAATAAATCAATCGTCATGTCTTCAAACAAGGACAACACTTCTACCCTCCAGTCCTACGTGGACTCGGCTAGCAGCACAGTACAGTCTGCGATTGGATCACTTACTGGCAACCCAGCTGACAAGGTGCGTTACAAATCCTCGAACCTACAAAGAAATATTAGGCTGTGTCTAACATTGCGTAGCAACAAGCCGATCAGAAGAAAGCGACTGCTGAAGCTGAGAATGGCCTCTCCCACACTGCCGCTAAAGCTGGCCCCTTTACACTTTCCTCAACTGGTGCCATTGCCCAAGACTCCCCGGACCGCACTCAAGGGTCATGGAACCAGACCGTTGGCGCTGCCAAAGAATCCATCGGCAACCTTATTGGTGCCCAGGGACTGAAGCAGGAGGGCATCCAGCAAAATCGCGAGGGCAAGAACCAAGAGGCCCAGGGCCAGCTGTCGGACTTGGGCCAGGGCGTGAAAGATAGGGTTGGGGGAACTGTTGGTGGCGCTTTAGCCGGCCTCACAGGTGACAGAAGCGAGGAGGAGCGCAGGAGACTACAACATGATGAGGGGAAAACAAGACAGAGGGGTGTGGAGGCTGACTTGCAGAAGCAGGATCCTTCGGCATAGACGGTAGAAATAGCGGATGCGGGTGGCTTTCTTCCTATGGTGTTAGGTTCGCGGCAAATTGATATCCCTAAGGAGTCTATTAAAGACCATCTTTTACTTCTCCTCTAGTCCCTGTTTCATGGATTATAGAGCGACATAGTTCTGAATTGATAATCCATTCACTGCGCTATACATTGCACTGCCTTGCGGAGCTAAAAGCATCTATGAAATTAATGAAGCACTTAAATCATCTTGGGTTTAGGTAACTGCCGTACGGGCGAGAGAAAGTCTGAGTAACTGATTTGGTTGCTGCCACCTTGAAAGAATTTTGGATGGCCCTTTGGTACGTTCAAAGAGGCGAGCCGATAACAAATGGCATAAACCTGGGGATCGGAAATTATCTCTAAGGTGCTGTGGCGTGTGAGGCCCGCCGATCATTGTGGCGGGGGAAACGTCACAGCGTACTGCTGCGCCACAGTGTGGCGTCATTAAATGCTTGGAGAGTGCGAAGCCCCTAGGAAATCGAGACTCGACAATCGACAATACAGGGCACTTCCGGGGAGTATCTCTGTACCTCAATTAGATAGATTGCTCCTATGATCTCAATGACAGGGTTGATTCCATGAGAACTTTGGAGCACCCCTTGAATTGGCCTTGATTTAACGTGGGAAGCTTGCACCTGGCGTTAGTTATGATGATTGTCGCAAACAACCTGTTCTGAAGCGCGGTGCCTTGATCACTAAATACGCTGTCACCCGCACAAAGCTTGGGCCAACCTGCCATGCCAGCTTTCGCCAAGGACTACGTCATTGACTAATCTAGTCAGATGAACAAACAGCTTTACTCCATAAATACCACTCTCGCCCACTCAATTGTCATCCTACTCACACGCTTGTCGCACTCCTAGCAAAGCCTCGAGAAATTCGTCCTACATACCTATTAAAACCAAACCGCAAAAGCTTTGAACAGCACGCAGTAAACAACCTGACACAATGCCTTTCACTGGAAGGTAAGCTCCTTAGCAATCCTAATGAGGGCTTTGCGCTTTGCATAGCATGAATGATCTCTATCCGCTCTTTACAGCCCCCTTTTATCATTGCTGGATTTTGATATTGACTTCTCCACAGCGACATCATCAAGATCATCTTCGCCATCATCCTACCACCTCTTGGTGTCTTCCTGGAGCGTGGCTGCAATGCCGATTTCCTCATCAACATCCTGTTGACGATCCTTGGTTACATCCCTGGTATCATTCATGCGCTGTATGTTGATTCATTCCCAATTCTGTCACTCATTGCTGACCTTTTTTTTAGGTACATCATTCTGAAGTTTTAATCCGCTTGAGCACCAACGTCTCTATGATACCCAGCGCTGTTCTCCACGAAATGGATTTTCTTCTATAATCATGAGTTTTCCAATCAGGTCACATTCTACGTCTTCTTCGCGTGTTGATGTGGTCATGCGAACCAACTGCATATCCGGCGCATCCGGACTTTAGTGCTTGGCAAAGCTTGCGCTTCCCTTAACACGTAATAGAGCTCGGAAAACTTTCTGACCCACTATGGGGGCGTCTTTTGGCATTTCATTGCACATTATGATCGGTCAATGATGGGCATTCGGAATTACCACATGGTGGTTTTGTAATTTAGTTCATGAGCTCGATTGTGCACTACGCGCAGTCACGCCATAATCCATATCCATTGTCGGTTGCAGCTCTACAAATCAATGCATGTAATTGTGCTCAACTCTTTCTTTACTTAAAGCTAAAAGCCGTCGGGAAATATTAAAAGTATGGTAAGATAGATATTTTAGATTGTTTGGGTAAAACGGGGGAAAACGATGTAGTAAATCATAAATAGGTTCGTAATTAAAAGCGCCTAGTTTCCCTTGGCAAACTGTAGCTATTCTTTTCTAGTAGGAATTGACAGCATTTATATAGATGTGAAGGTCTATAGGTAATCGTTCTTGTTAAATTCTGCACGGAGGTTTCCGCTTCCCCTTGGCAACATCGTGAAGCTGGGAGTTACACTACTATTAACCCCTCCCACTGACATACTCGCAACTCATACTCGCCCATATGCCTTCCCTTCCACATTCTCAGCTCAACCAAAGCTCCATAATCTTTCCCAGAATAAAATGGACGTTTCGGCGACGCTGGCGGAAGAGTTCGTAGCTATGTTCAGCGACTACAATCGTTCTTTACAAGAAACTGGAGCAATCTTCGAAAGCGCCCGCAATGCGCAGGCGCGACTCCACCCCGAGAAATCCGAATTTGAGACACTTTTTCACGACTCCTTGAAGTTAAAGAGGAAGCTAGATGAGCTAGAGGATCAAGGTGCTTTATTCATTCTTAATCGAATCTCAAGAATCGTTAGGGAAGGTGTTAGCTGACGATTTGATTTCTCTACTTGTAGCTACCCTAAACTCTTCCTTGCCTTATTTAGCTGCAATGCTCAACTGCGAATATCAGCTATACAAGCTCAACGAAGCTACACCCCTCAGACACAATCCTTTCCTTTCGCATTGGGTTGAGGTGGTTCAGAGGTGGGAGAGGATGCTAGCTGAAGCGCCTGGTCAAGAAAACAAAGGCTACTCAGGAGAGAGAAATACTGAATGGCGTCAAACTTATCGCGCTAGGATCGAATTTGTCAAGGCGATCTTAAGTTCTCACAATATAACCCAGTTGTCCACCAAGTCGCCGAAGTCACTGTATCAATCCCTTCAGGGCTGGTCAACCGCGAATTTTGACCTCTCAACATTTATAATCATCCTTGAGGACGAGGGTATCTACGAGAAATCCCCAGCGCGCGAAACTGCACTGCCGTCAGGTTCTGGACCACACAAGGAACGCCAAAACCCCAACCAAGCTCTCCTTTCACATCTGGAGTCATCACCGACGGCAGCTACATCAACCTTAACCCATCTTCCGCTTGACCTTCCTTCACTTGACTTACTTACCGAGCTACTTCAGACGCGAACACTGGAGGGGCTCTCGATCGACCCCATTCCCGTAATCAGAGACTATATTCAGCACAGCCTTCGTCTTGTTGAGCGAATGAGTCTTCCACATGATAATTTCTCCGTTTACTCTTCCTTCGCTATTGATGGTAGGGAAGGGAATGAAACCGTGGACGATGATTACCAGACTGGAACAGCACCAGCCCACGGCCGGGAAGCGCAGATACGTGCCGTAAAGCTTCTACTACTATTTATCCGTAATCTTGTCCGCAAGGCCTTGCTCCCGCCCGAGGATATCTACTTCGAGATCCAGGAGATTTGTGTTAGATATGTCTGGATTAAGGAAGTTAGGGAGTTTAGAGCCTTCATTGAGGAGGGAACTGATGTTGGAGAAGGATGAGGTGTTGGAGAGTCGTCCATATGGCTAGGTCATGATTACAAAGTCACCTCATTATCTTATCGCCTGAGCTTGATATTTGGGTAGCAGCCATGTACATGGCTGTTCTCAGCTGCCCTCTTTTACCAGCTGCCTCCACAATGGGATCTAGATATAGGACGAAGAAACACCGAAAGGTAGAATCTACGCACTTGAGGTGCTCGTAAAGGCGTTAGAGAAGACATAAGGGTAGGTCGTGTAGTTTGTGGTGTCATAGCCGTATCTTATTGCCATGAGGGATGGCTGTGCATCTTTTCTATGTCAATGAGTAGCAGACATAGATCTTACGGATGTTACCCTTGCCGGTCGGGAATGGACGAACCTAAATGTGGTGATTGATACATTCCTCTAGCTGTTCTGGCAGCTTCTTCCAGGGATGACCATGTAGTCGCTGTCATAATATGGTCATTCTAGATGAGCCATTGAGGAACTTCAGGGCAGGATGTGTTGAGGGAAATTCCATACCTCACCTTAGTAAGTAAGATCTCCTTTGCGATTCCACTAAAATCTACACTAAGTCATGCTAAACTACCTAAAATTATCCATGAGGGCATAATTAAGAAACCACCTAGTAAAGATTAAACAACCGCGGCTTGTTTATCCGTCAGAGGCTCTAAACATGGCGTTACGCCCATCTCCTCATGATGAGACCCACGGATTGCCGTGAGGACATGGTACGGGGGTTTTAGAGTGGCACGGAAGAGAATGATTTAACGTCAGAAAGATCTAGGGTTATTGAACTCTCTCTAAAACACGCTGTTTCCGACCTCTCGTTTCCGGGCCTTAACGCAGCTACAGTGCCCCGACAAGATCTTCACTTTCCCAAAGTCGCTGCAAGCCCTGTTTGAGCCAAACAATCAAGTCTCTAGAAAACGCTAAGCTCCACCATCGTTAGGATCATCGACCCGGCTATTGGCTAGATAGATACTATATGCGAGGCTTGCAACAGAATTCGGAATGTTCTTGCGCTCATTTGTGCTAACCCACTCTTCTTGTAGGCATAGCTTTGCACATGAGGCCTGATCTATGTAGCCGTTCGAATGTGAACCAAATCTTCATACCATTGCTATAAACATGAATTACTCAATATTTCTTCCAGCCAAACTATTGGCGAAAGGGCTGCCATTGGGTGACCGCCGGAAGCACTCGCGCCTGCTATGGCTCGGTTTATTCAGACTACAACAATTACCTTTCGGAGCTAATCCACAGAATCCTTGCGCAGCTCTTTGTTGCCATATAGGCCACCAGATTGCCAGAAACAATCATTTGTTACAATCAGATAAGACTGCGCTTCACCCAGCCCGGGGTCCTCCAAACGATTCAGTGATAGGAAGTCTGCATAAGGCTGTACGCCTCCAAGGCCGCTTCGAGCTACCTCGGATGCTTCTTTGACTCCTACTTCCCCATAGGCCCATTAGTTCAAACCATTTACCAGCTTGCATGTGGTTTGCATCAGATAACAATAGAAACCCGCAGATACCCAAAACACCAACACCATTACCTCATACTCAGATTCCAAACGTCAATGCATTTCTCCCCCTTCGCTTTCACTTTCTCTATCTTTTAAGCTTCCTCATATCCAGGGTACCATCCTTGCATATCTTCCTGACGCCAATTTGCTGACTGCGGAAACCTTGCAAAACAATGTGTTGAATATGCCTGCTTTGGTCTAGTTGGGAGTGCTCAGCCTCACTCGGTACTCTTGTTCGTTTTCGTGGGTGTCTCACTGGAATTCGACCGATTTCATTTCTCATACGCACAGCTTAGTGACCTGCGAATGTATTTCAACGGGTCTAGCAGGAGGTTGGTCCAGGGAAGGTGCTGACAATGCAGGTGGTGAAGCTTAGCTCTACTCAAGCTTCTGCAGGGGGAGCTTTCTCCAAAACAGTACTTAAAGCAGCTTCATCAACAGTAGCATCTACGATTCGCTCTTCTTCATCTCCCTTTCTTGGCCGAACGAACGGCGGTGGATCAGTTGATGCCGCGAAGGCTATTGCAGCGTTCATGGGCGGCAGCGGAAATGCTACTGCTAACAAGGAGAGAGGCCTTCTCAATGCCCTTAGTGGTGGTAACGCTGGTGGTAAAACTGGCGGAGGCGCCGCTGCTGGCGGTGCCACGTCCGGTGGAACAAAGACTCCAAAGGGCACAACTGAGGATGGTGTTGCCAAAACAGCAGGTATTGGTGCCATCTTGGGCCTACCCACCTGTGCCGACGATGGAACCATCACTATGACCTTCCACCAAGTAAACCAAGACGGAGCCAGTTCCCTGACGGCTGCGGTCGACCCCACATCCAGAGGCACTGATCCAGCTGCTTTCCAGACCGCTCAAGTCACCCAAAACGTCCTAGGTATTGGTGTCGGTGGCCTTTCTGACGCTACAACCACCGAATTCCCAGTAAAAGTCCAGATGCCAGCGGGCATGACCCGCTCGGGCTCCGTTGGTGGCGCAAGCAACGTCTGCGTCGTCCGTCTCCAGAACAGCGCTCTAGCGGATCCTTTCGGAGGCTCCCCAGCTTTCATTCAGAGCGCAGCGGCCAAGAAGCGAGCCATCGAGTACAACCTTGGCATGCGCCATATGGCCCGGGGGCATCTTGGGTAAGCCTGAAGCCGACTAGACCCCCACAACAGGCAGCTGCTGGGCAAACTTCGCAAGCGAGTGCGGCAAGGGCTTTCTTATGTTGAGATGATATTATATTGCATATTTTCTTGTTTTCGACTGTACATACTCACTTACACGCTCCTCGAATCGAGCAGAGTATTGGCGTGGGTTGAGTTGCGTGTAGATAAAAGGATGTCTAGCATTTTCGTACCAAATAGACTGTTTTTCATATATTTGTCTATCAGTGACGCCGTGATTGAACAATTTACGGTAAATCGAGTCGAATTCGTAACGCATTGCCGCAGATGGTTTTGTTGCCAGTCACCTAAAAGCCTCTGCAAAATATTAGTAGTGCGTAGGATAGTAATCAATTCAAAGCTGGGGTGAAGTGTCCCAAAGGAGTTGTACATGCAGTGTCCTTCCACAACCGGTGGTTTGAGTTACCCAACATGCAGCCCGGGTAGAAGATCAAGTGTTGTAGCTAATTGAAGCACGTAGTTCAAAAGCTATAGAATCTGTATGTTTTTTTTACATGAAAAGCCTCCTGCGGACCTACCACGAGCTACGCAGAAAACCGGTGTTGCGGAACTGACCAGAAGAAAAGGCCAACTGAGAACGAGAGCCACACGTCACTCCTTCGCGTTTTGCACACACCAAGGCGGCTTAAAATGAATACCCTAGGTTCCCAATTGTCGTCACTTGAGTTGATTCCATCTCCTGCTACGTCCTTTTCCGTGCTCTCATATAAGCCCAACAGGTATATGACAGCTTAAAAAATGCAAACCAGCTCTTTTCCACATCGGCACAAAAAACATGACACATTGACGCCATCGAAGCACACTAGCACGTCTCTTACAACTATAGAGTTGCAATCCATGCTGCGCTTCTTATCTAACCGCAAAGTAACGAAGCCACAAGCCCACCCTCAGATGAACGCAAGTACAAGTCACCGAGCAAGCCGTGCAACCAGCAGCAAGCGGGTATAAGAGTGACTGTTGACGATGACAATGAAAACACCCCGATATATGCAGGATTAAAATTACGATTGGGAAAAGTCTTTAAATAAAAATGTCATATAGCTACGTTCTCGTCCAAGGAGCACAGCTCCGCCGATAACGCCAGACACATTGATGAACCAACCAAATCACCGCGACCTCTGCGGTGGCGTTAGTGCTGCTGGCCTCAATGCAGGAATTCCGTACCGACTTACCAGACTAGCAATTGCAGCTGCAGAAGCCAAATCGGGTTTCCCAGACACACTCCTCTGAGCAACTCGAGGAAGACTGCTCGTAGCACTCAAAGGGGCTCCGTTTGCTGCCCGCTTTACCCCAGCACCAGGCTGTAAGCCTTGAACGGTAGAGTGTCGTCTCGGAGCGCCCTTGACCGGAGAGCTGCTTGGAATGTCTCGACTCGTAGTAACAGCAGTTCCGTTTTTAAAACTAGTCGCAGGAGGCTCCGGTAACGGTCGAGTACGCTGTGGTGTCTGGACTATATTATAACGTTTCACCGGCGACGCAAGAGCAGAGCTGCCGTTAGTTTGCGGTCGTGGCCGCACAGTTCGCTTTGCTCCTGTCACGAACTCGTGTAACACGGCTTCATCTGGCTTCATCCTTCGATCCGGGTCCCACCGAAGACATCGTGAGATAAAGTCCAGAAAAGCCTCATCATCACATTTCAGAGCCTGCTGCAAGGTCTTCGAGCTTGGTCGTCGCCGCCGACCTTTGGAAGAGACTGTAACACGCGGCTTTCCAAGCGAGTCAAAGAATAACTTTTTCCGACTGCTCTTCTCGATCAAGTGCTTTTCCGGTGGACCGAATATCTCCATGATGCAGGCTAACTGCTCTTGTTCATTCTCGCCAGGGAAAATTGGGTATCCGGTGAGAAGTTCAGCAAGTATACACCCTAAGCTCCACATGTCGATTGGCATGCCATAGCTCATTCCGAGAATTACCTCCGGCGATCTGTAAAAGCGGGACTGGATATACGTGTAGACCTTTTCGTTTTCGAAGCAGCTAGAACCAAAATCGATGACCTTGATTTCAGAGTGAAGAGGATGAGCGAGAAGGATATTCTCAGGCTTCAGGTCACAGTGAATGACACGATGGCTCTTCAAGAGTACCAAGGAGCTAAGCATCTGCTTGCAGAATCGGCGGATAAGCCTCAATGAGAATCCTTTGAACTCATGAGCCTTAATAAACTCGTAGAGATTCATGCCAAGAAGCTCAGTAGATATGCAAAGATGCCCCCGGAAGTAGAAGCTTTGTGTGAAATTTATCATGCTATGCTTATTTTCAGGGTCCTGCATGACTTCTGTTAATTCCACTTGATATATGCCATTCTTAACAAGGGATAAACTCACCCACTCGCGCAGCTTCTGCAAAATATTCACTTCCACCAAGGCCTGCTGGTGGAATCGTTTCTTATTACGAATTATCTTGATGGCAACCAGTTGGCCTGTTTTGTGATCGACACATCTCACAACTTGTCCAAAACTTCCCTTGCCAAGTAAATCCACAACTTCATATCGATATGCGAGGTGATCACCGAGAACGATGTTATAATCTCCTCGATCATCGTCATAGCCGAAGTTTGCTGTCTGTGCATTGAGATCGCCGATATGTTTTTTGGCGCTTTTCGTACCACAAAAATATATTTCCTTATAGTCAATGATCTCACCGCGTTCAAAGATATTGAGATTCACCATTTGAAGAGCCAGAGCTGGGAACACACGATCCTGTGGCTTGGCTCTCTTGCGGAGGTCATCAACATCCTTAGCTGCGGCCTCAAAATCTTTTCGTTTTGATGCTAGCTTCTTCATCTCTTCGTCCGCAGCCAAATCATCTCGATCCAGATTAGGGTCTAGATTGCGAGCTTTCAAGGCACTTTGAGAGGGTTTTGAACCAAGCATCCGTTGCATGGGTGTAAGAATTGAGGAACTAGATTTCGAACTAGGTGCAATAGTCGCTTGTTCGGAGTAAGCCGGTGGCGCCTGTGTATTAGTACCGGCGCTATGCTTATGACTATATGATCTTTCCGTTTCAGTGTCACTCATTACAGTAGTGGTAGAAGGCTTCCGCCGTCTAAACTCCAACGAAGGTCGAGGCCTATGAGAAGGACTAGGACTAGTTCCAATAGAACCATTCCATGTGGCAGATGCTGGTAGCCTTGGGGGCGGCATATCATTGTGCTTTGGCGGTTGAGGTGGTTGATCATCACCTTTCTGTACAGAGATGTGAGATTGTGATGCATGCGATGTATGAGACGCTTTGGATGAGCTTCTCCTCCACCCGCCTAGGCTAAGCTTTCGCCTTAGTGAAGATCCAGAAGAAGGGGTCTCTGGTTCTGTGGAAGTCGAGGTATGCGCCGAGGAGCTATCCTTTTTAGTTAACACCCGGGGTCCTGTCAGCTTTGAACTGTGAATCTCTGTGTCCGTATCACCGTGCTTGTATTCGCCGCTAGGTCTTGATCGCAAGTGACTAAAATCGCCACTATTTTTTGGCAATGAAGCAGATGCAAAAGGAGTTGTAATCTGCCGGCTGTTGCCGGTGGAAATTGGTATTGGCATAGTCGAGGAACCATGTGACTGAAGAAGGGTAGATCCATCAGAACGTAAGTTGTAGGCTGAACTGCTGCTCCGAAGAGATGTGTTGAAAGTACGTTGCTCATCTCCATGGTGACTTTTCGAGAAGAAAGTTGCTTTTGACGCAGTCATTGGTGTGCTAGGAGTTTTAGTGTTGCCTCGTTTTGGAGGGGGCGTTGCATGACGTTGGTCCACCTCAGCAGATGGAACCGGAAACGATGCAATTTTCGAGTTGAATGGTGTCCCAAGTGGAAGAAGGTTCAACGGAGGAAGTCGGATTGGTCGTAAATTCTTCTTACTCGAATTTTGCATTACAGGGGTCTTATCGGTATCCGAGCCAGACCCTACTGTTAGGCCTCGACGGTGCCGGATGGTTCCTCGTGTTGTCCGGTTATCTGCATAAGAACTTTCAGAGCCAATTCCCTCAAGGGCGGCTGGCTCGCGTTGGTTGATGTTCTCAGTAAAAACTGGACTAACACTCTCATCTCCAGATGGCAATGGAGGTCTTAAAGACGCGAAGTTGCTATTCTCAGGGTCCTTCGGAGATTCGTAGGCTTTCGGGATTGCAGGGACAGGTGGAACCTCTCCTCCATCACCACCAGCAGAGCTATGAACGTTCCTTGGTTTTGGAGTTGGCAAGCGAGATGTAGAGAGGATGTGACTTGTTCGGGGCTGCAAGGGGCCATTCCCTGCGCGCAAAGAGTTGAAGCTCGAACTCGATGACAGAGAAAGGACTGAGCCAAATGATTTACGATTATGATCAGGAGTAGCACGTGCTGAAGACGGGGTAACGCTTTTTCTGAAAGCCATTGCGGGTGAGTGATTTACGGATCTATTATCAGGTAGGAGGTCCGGTTGAGGTGTTGGAGGTGTTTGTGGGACACCTGGAGGATTTGGCTGCATAGACAAACGCTTCAGCCTTCGGGCATCAGTTGGGCTGATAGTTCGCGCACCTAGGCCGCTCATATGTGCATGTGCAGTTGACTGTCTTTTACCTGCTGAGGAAGAGGGAGTGGGATTCCTCTGTCCAGGTGATCTGCCTGGCGAACGGGCCTGGCCTATGGACACGCCACGGCCGTGATCTGGAGTCATTGATGGAGTAGTAAGATGCACTGGCGTTTGCCGTGATGGGGGTTGGAGTGATTTTGCTTTGACATTTCGGGCTGTGCTTGACAGTCTCGGAACTTCAGCGCCCGCACCAAGGCTTGCAGAAAGAGTTCCACGACGGTTGGCATTTCCGATTGATGATGTGCGGCCGAGGCTACTTTGATTATTATCTGATGCCATTTTTGATGAATCGTGACGGCCATCTCGTGTCTCTATATTTGCAGTAATGACTCCAGGGCCAACTGATTTCCGAGGTGGTCGGGCTGCCGGATTCGTGGGCGCAGGAGCAGGGAACTGACTCTGACGACGGGTCCTAACCGACAATGGAGCACTTGGTGGGGGCATTGATGTCGAGTCTGTGGAAGCTACGGACGGTTGAGCAGTCGGTCGTCTTGCGTTACTCAACCGACGTATAAGAGATGTGCTTCTCGTAACCCGAGAGTCGGTGCTCTCGCTCTTTGCACCATTCCCCATGGTTCCAATGGTCTTATTACCCGCCGATGTGTTGGTAATTATACCTCCATCTCCTCCAGGGGCCGGAAAATCGCTCAGTTCAGGTTCGTATGAAGATATGCTGGCGTGAAAATCGTCAAAATTAACCGAGGGGAGGAAGTCATAGGAGCCACTGATGTCGGTGTGGTCTTTGGAGCCATCAGAAGATTTTCCAAAGCTGAAGCGGGGATTTGTCCCTCTCAAAGAATTGTTCAAAAAGGGCTCACTGGTGGAAGTAGGGAGGAAGGAACGGGTGGATGAGGCGTTGTTGGAAGGGGCGCTCGCATCACTGATGACCCTGCCGTCTATTAGCTTTCTCATGCTTTCTCGGTATATAAGGAGGTGCTCAGATTTCCACATAGCATTTATTTACCTTTTAGAAGAATGATCAAGCGGTCGGGGCCCTAAAGGCGCCTTATGTTCTCTTACAGATCGGCGTCTCACTGCGAAGCTAGATTTTGATTCTACAGGCACTCGAGTAGTAGACGTAGAAATGGGGCCACTCTGATTTCGCAGACCACTCTCATGTTGACTCGTCGCCCTTTGGAATTTCCGCCGGACACGTCCCTCCGCTGTGATGCGTTAGCTCCCTTGTCTTCTATGATTTAAGGCATCGGTATTGTCCTGCAAAGTACCCGTCTAGGAGGAATGCTTACCTCCTGATCCACTCGATTCCTCAGCAGTATCGGTCCTGGGTACAGGAAGGGCAGTGTCCATTGCTCGATGTAGCTGGGTGGTCATGGTTTTTCGAGGCGTAAGAGATGGCTCGCAGTGGTTTACCCGAGCTAGAGAGCCTCAATGGAGCCAGCAGTAGGATCAAAGCGCTCTCCACGGTCCCAAAAGTCTCTCTTCTGGCCGACGTTGATTCTCCAAGCTCGAGGCTTGGAGTTGAGGCTACGGGTGCGATTGCATGTCGTTGTTCAAGAGCGAGGTGGCGAAGGCGATAGGGGAGCAGAAATACAGTTGGCGGGATGTCAGCACTGCGGCATCTGACAACGGGGTGGTCCGGAATTATCAAGGAGTATGTGAAGATTATGAGGAGCTGGGAGTAGTGGTGAAGCTACCGGAAAGGCTTGGGAGCGCGGTGCCGGCTAGCTGCTGCGATGTTGGTGCCCTGGCCCCGGAAAGGGACAATGCGCTCGATAATTCGGCGTGGTATATACACAACAACAGGCTCACCGGGGAACCGCCCAGAGCGACCGGATATGCAGAGAAGATGAATTGTCCTGTCACCACAGGACTTTATCATCGCCTAACATATGCCACCACTTGAGGGTAATTACTTTAGGCAGAGCGTTGACAAGTACTCTGCTGTCAACGCGTGGAAATCTACACCGCATGAACACGCTCGTCAAGGAACGAGGTGCCGCTGGAACGGGCACTATGGCAGATACAAGCAGACAGGCGTCTATAGTTTCGGCTTGGAGCTTTGCTAGAGGATTGCTCTAATCCTATGGCTTTCGAGCTTTGGTTTGTGCGCATCCTTTAATGAGCAGCAGTATTTCATAGTTCTTGCCACAGGTAGGAAAGACGAATGTAGAGACCGGTGCGGGTGGCAGCCATCCGAACAAGCCCGTAATGTCGAGTGCCTTATGCACGCAGAGCATACTAGACTAGATATGTTCACTTATGTACAGCAGTCCACAGTTTTGCACAATAACAGGAATATGCTAGGAACGCGCGCAGATCGGCATTTGGTCTTCTCCAACAAAGCGCACTACCGGACGCCACACCACCGCCCGTCCACATGTCGTCAGTTACACCACAACCTCGACCTCATGCCTGGTTCTCCAACGCCATGGATGGTCAAGCTTCGGAGCCTTTAGCGAACCGCAACGAGGCAATACCCATCGTTTCCATCACCGGCCCCGAGGATTACGAACCCACGCCCGAAGCTGGTGGGCGATCGCCTAGCAAGCGCGACGTTTTGAGGCAAGCACTCCCTACTGGGAAACTTAAAGAAAAACTGGAAAGCCTGAGTAGCCAAGCTGAGAGGCCAGAGTCGCCTAACACCATGCCTGATCGTCTCTTCACAATGTATAAATATCACCTATGATCCGGGCCAAACACGGTGCTAACTTGAATACTCAGGCTCCTCCAGCAGGTCTTACCCTCACAAGATATCCCGGAAGGCTCCTCTACTGAAGATAGACGGTCTAGGAAGTATGTTGACCGCCCAGGCTTCAGTTTGCCCGTCATGTCAAACAACTTTCGGCGCTTCAATGCAAGGCATGCACTCCTTCCTACCGCAGCTTCCCTCAGTCTAACTTCATCTATAGAATTGGAGTTGCGTTTATCTTCCAAAACCACATGATACGTCTGTTCAGCTGGAAATTCCCCACCCAAACACTCTCTTTCCTTGCCATTTATACATTTCTCTGCCTCGAACCTACGCTTCTAGCAGTGCTTCCTCTTGCTCTTTGCCTATTTTTCATAATGGTTCCAGCATTCCTCACAAGACATCCACCACCGCCCAGCAACCACCCAACAGACCTCTACCCGCTTGCTGGGCCCGCTCTTGCTCCTGCACCGAACATAAAGCCGGCACCAGAGTTGAGCAAAGACTTTTTCCGCAACATGCGTGACCTGCAGAATAGCATGGAAGACTTCAGCCGCCTTCACGACAGCCTTGTAACTTTCCTTGCCCCACCAACGAATTTTTCAAACGAAGCTCTCTCCTCAGTCTTGTTCCTCATACTTAGCGCAACAGCCTGCTTGCTCTTCATAACTTCACATCTTCTTCCCTGGCGGGCTATCTTCCTCGTGTCCGGCTGGAGCGCCACATGTGCTGGTCACCCGGCAATTCAATCCCTGATGCACACCACGCATACAGACACGCTCATTCAAGACCAAGAGGCTACAGCTCGATCTTGGCTACTCCGTCTCTCTAACTCAGATATGACGCTCTCATCCGCACCAGAAACGCGAGAGGTGGAAATATTTGAGCTACAGTACCGAGCTATGCATACTGAAAATGCTGAACACGAGCCATTTCTTTTCAGCCCTTCACCCTACACCCCGCTTTCCCCCGCGCGCATTGCTGGAGATCGGCCACGTGGAACACGTTTTTTCGAGGATGTGCAAGCGCCCAAGGGCTGGCGGTGGGGAGACAAAAAATGGACACTAGATTTATTAAGCAGGGAATGGGTCGAAGAAAGGTGTGTGACGGGGGTAGAAGTTGAAACTGAGGGGGAAAGATGGGTCACTGATATCCTTTATGACGAAGAAGGCATGGAAGAAGGCGGACCTGCAAGTCCAAAGCATAGCAAATATAAGGGGAAGAGCAAGGAGAAGCTAGTGAAGAGGACGTGGGAAGAAGGTAACGGTTTAGGTAAGAAAGGAGAGTGGAGGAGGCGAAGATGGGTTCGAGTTGTAGAGCGGATGGCCATAGGGAACACTGGAGACAGTTAATTTCCTAATATGGTAACGCAGCCCCTCGAGCGGGTAGGATGCTAGATCTGAAGACGCTCTCCATCGCAACGCCCCTACCTAGGGTCCTTGGCATCTTTTGCGCGAAACCTAACGAGATCACGCCTGTCTTACACCACGATATTACAATGGTGGCCAGCTGAGGGTAGGCTGAAACACACCGCCAACACATTAAGCTCGACCTACCTTAAACGAAAGGACCTATATCAGAGTGTATTAGTGGGCGTCCATTATTACAAAACTCGTCTGAGCCACGAACCGTAAGGAAGGGCTGGCATAAGGTTAAAGAGGCCTATCTACAGAAATGAACTTACATCATTCTTTCCCACAGCGACTACATTATCTTCCGCGACCCTGACCCCACCGGTCGTTTCTACATACGCCAACGGAGCGTCTCCCATTACTTTACGATATACGTCACCAACAGTGGAGCCCCTAGCAACCTATCATCAATATATTTCAGCGCATAAAAAAGACAACGGAACTCACTTCTTTACGAGAACGCAATCTCTAAACGCCGAACTGCTACCAGCAGAACCCGAAGTGAAAGTATTTACATTGCGTACAGGGAAAATGGGTACGAGACCAAGAAGCTCGGCCGCTCGAGAGAGCACTTGCACAACGCCTGTACTACCAAAGCGATAGAGGACCATATCCTTCAGGTTTTCGATCCGACTACCAAGTGCAATTTTAGTTAGCATCTTATCCTAATTTGGGGAAAGCAGTGAGTCGAAAGCTAATTTAAGTAAATTACGAGAGTCCAAGGAGTCAGTCATCAAAACACAATTTTCTTACTTCTTCAATTTCTCATCCATCTCCTTTAAGCCCCCTCCGTCTGGATCGCCAGCTTCGATCAGATCGTCTCGCGTATCAACGAACTCACTACCTTCTGTATATTTCACGAAGCCTTGCTTGGCTAGTCGACGTAGAAACACTTCGCTGATAGCTGAAGTAAGCACGAGGGATTCTGGATCGTGGGACTTTGCTATTTTTGCAATATTCTAGGCAGCACACAAATTAGAGCTATCTCAGAAGACTCGTTTGCTATAGAGAGTTGCTGATTTGCTTGTACTTGACCCCCCATTTGTAGCAGTCCCGTTACGTGTAATCTAAAGTATTAATAATGTGAATAATCCTTACTTTGTCAGCATCCGGATGATCAATTTTATTCAATGCTATCATTGTCGGGAACTTCTCGTCCGTGAACGCGTTAACAACTGTTCCGATCGTCTCATCAGACCAATCTTGTAGCGGCTCTTTCAGTCCTAATTTGTCAAGGCAGCGGGCTACGACAGTTGCTGTGCTACCGTATCCCGAAAATTGATTTTGTAATGTCTCAACCGCGGTAGCCTCTGAGGTTGGGCGTTCTGTAAGTGATGTAATGGAGCTAATAGGACAAGAGTTGACTCACTCACAGCAACATGACGCCGTTTAATGGAACCCCTGTTCAGAAAATATAAACATAAAATCTACGGTCCAAAGAAGTACATTCATGATAAGAGGACTCACCATTTCTCCATAAGGTTTCCCTGTATCCATCGAACGATCTCGGACCTTAACCATACTATGTCCTGCGAGGGATCATAACCCCTTGTTGCCTTCCCTATAAGTATTATGACGTTATCAGCCTCGACCTCAGAATTATCTATCAGACAAACTCCTAGCGCCTTCCTCTCTTATTTTGGTTCAATCCTCTAAAGGTGAGATCTCCGGTGGAAGTTCAGCAATAATTGAAACACTCACCCTCCGCGTCCGTAGTCCCGCTCACATCCACCACATGTACCAACGCATCGGCATGCCTTAGATCATCCAAAAACTTATTTCCTAATCCTCTTCCTAAATGAGCGCCAGGGACTAAACCCGCTACATCCAGTAGCTCGATAGGGACGCTACGCCTGCCATCAACGCAGGACCCATAATTTGGTTTACATCGGTCTGAAAGGCCAAAGCGCGAACATGCGCAAGGGATCTGAAGATACCCAATTGCTCGTTGCGGGTCTATAGTTGTAAAGCTAGATAGGGGTCATTAGACAGCAGCACTTCATCAAGTTCTCTGCTCGGAAAAGCCTCACGGGAAATTCCCTGAGTGAGCGTGTCAGTATGCTGAGAGAATTGACAATAGATAGAGTCAACTAACCCACTTTTGACGATGCATCTGTCAAACTGCCACGCTATGCCTCAGAGCGCCGTTCCATGCGGAAGTGAGTGGAGAAGCGAGCGCACCTGTTGAGTGTGGTCGATTTTCCCGACGAGGGCTTGCCAACAAGGCCGATTAGGGGATCTCGAGGCATGGCGGAGTGCAAGGCTGTAGAGAATTAGGAACGATTAAGCAGAACGATGTCCGTTTCGCTCCTTGATTTGCATAGAAGTGGCTTTGGTGTACCTTGTATCAAATGCTGGCACACATTTGTTATCGATAGATGTGGGTTGACATTGGGCGGTCAGTTGCGGCAATTGAGAAATTCCCATTGCATAAGTCAAAATTATATCGCACGTGTATATCAAATATTTACGCAGGAGTCAGAATTTGTACTGTCTAGGGAGTATATTCGTAATTTTCAAACAAAACCCTCCTGAGTATTGCAAGAGGCAGAACACTACCAAAAGGAAATCCGTCTATGCGAACGTTAAACCCAACCGTGGGTCCAATCAACAGATCTAGCTGCAGGCCAATTAAGACATACTTGGGTTACAACTGTTAAAGAACAAACGCACAACCGCCCCATATCTACAACAATGTTGCTCCGAAGAGGGTAGATGCCAGAATAATAAAACCGCAAACAAATGGAGCAAAACCGAGCTCCGGAGCGTGGAGAGAGCCAGCACCAGAAGCTTTGGATGTACTAGTGGCTGAGATCTGGCCTGAGCCAGCGGAAGCAGTGCCAGTGCTGGCAGTACCTGCATTCTGCGAGCCAGCACCAGTGAGACCTGGACCCTTACCAGCGCCTTGGGTCATGTATTTCTTTGCTGGTACAGGAATAGCCGGGAGGCCATTACCTGTGACATTCCACGTGCTAGATTGTGCTGGACACTCTGAGGCACCGCCCGAGGATTTGTAGCCACCGGTGCCGGACGGAGCCTCGGTTTTCTGAAGAGCTGTTTGAAGAGCAGTAAAATCTGCCAGTTCCTTAACGCTATCGCCGTTTATTTGGACCAATCCGTATTTGGAACCTTCCTCAGAGTATTCGTAAACAAGACCGCCCGAATACACGGCAGTCATTTCAGTGCTGTACAATGATGCAACTTCTCCGAATTTACGAGTATTTTTATTACAGCCGTATTCCGAGAGGCTTCACAACGGTTAGCAACCTTTTTGCTCTGGTGGCAGGGAGGTTGCCTAACTTACAAAAGAGGGAGACTATAGTTACTGTACTGCTCGACCTTCTTATCCCAGCCAGAGGTCTGGAATGAGGAAGGGTCACACCAAGAGTAATCATTAAATGCGAAAAAATCGCTACGCTCGTCGTCCGTCCCGCAGTTCATATATTGGGCCATCTCAAACCGATTCGAATCAACATCAGCGGCTGAGTAACCAACAGGAATTTGACGGTATCCACGACTGCCAATGTATTGTCTCATGTCACGAGTGACAGCTTTGACATACGGTGCACAGGATGTCGTTGAGTCATCATTAATGACTTCATTGCCCGAAAAGAACAATAAGGTATTGCTATAGCTTGCGAATGCATCAATCGTAGCAAAAACGCTCTGTAGATAGACATCGTTGTAAGATTCTGCCGGTTGCGCACGATTAATCGAGTATAGAGGTGTGTTGACGTCCAAAGCAAGGTAAATTCCAGCATCAGCAAGTGCGGCCATGCATTCATCGTGGTTGGCCGTATTGTCGACAGTGTAGACACGAATTGTGTTTAGCCCCAGCTTCTTAAACTCTGCAACATCCCGTTTACAGTTTGCCGCATTGGCAATCGGGTCCTCCGCCTGAGAGGATCCACCTGTACATGTCATAAGCTTTATTCAGTGAACGTCTGAGCTTGGCTTACCGGGCTGGTAATCGACTCCCCGAATATAAAATCGGTCATTTCCGGCGAAAAAAGCTATCCGAAATGTCAGCTTTACTACTTTCTGTTATGGAGATGTCATATATTTATATACCATTGCCTTTGATGCTAACTGCGGGTAGCGTGCTGGAGCTCGTAGCCGTTGCACGCGCAGCGATATTGGCTGGGTTGGCGAGGACTGGTGTAGAAAGCGCCGCTAATAAGGCAACGAATGCACTGATAGTCTTCATAATGGCGAGATAGTTGGAGGATCCAAAGTTAGCGTAAACGAAGAAAGCAGACAAGGTTTGGAAGAGCGAGAGTCACGAAATTGGGTAATGAAAACCCAAGAATTGAAAGCCCCGAACGAGTGAGAGGCCTTCAGAGAAATATCAATTAGATAGAGTAGAGTGGAAGAAACTTGGAAGAGGTCAAATCTGTGATGAATGAAGGACTTGATGTCGTGCCGGGGTGTGCTGGAAGATAAGGGGCTTGTACCAATGTTAGCCAAGCGGAGCACCAAAGAAGCCGCTGCGCCATTTTGGGTGGATCGCCAATCAAGCGCGTCCCCTGAAAGTCAGCTTGTCTCTCGCACCCTCCTGAAACAAGACAGCCAATTTGCCCCTCTATTTTCAACCGTCCAGAAGCAAGGTCTGCGGCCGTCGCCTCACTACCTGGAACAACTGATCTGCAATTTCTTCCGTTAACTGGTAACCCATTCCAGCAATGACTTGGCAACAGCGCCATTACAATGACCTTAACGACTTGGTTTTACTTGGAGACATCAAACTCGGCGACGGCTAAGAAATGAACACGTACTCTTACTCAATAAGAACAATCCAAGACATCAGCACCATTACTCAACACTACTAGCTCTACATCTTCCATTAAACCCGTCTTTGTAAGGATATCATTGAGGAATAGAGTACAGTGCCAAGACATTAGGAACACAAAATCGCGATTGTCAAAATTCCAACCCCAAGATCGCAAGCTTACTGCACCACAATGCAACGCTCATTTGACACCGAAATTAGTGGAAATAGAAGGCCTAGGTCTGAGCTTTTAGAAGTTGCAAGAGCTGGAATTATTGCTGCTGCGGAGGCTGGAGTATTAAAGCCTGAAATCGCCGCAGAGTATCGCGTAAAACCACGCTCGAATCCCTACTAAGACCCGGCAGCTCGAAAAGCTTACTCGACACCAGATGCGTCTATTTATTCGAATTATACGCAGGAACCCTTAAATTAACTATACAGCTCTTAAGTACTAAGATAGGGGTTAACGTTACGCACAAAACTTGATATCGTCTCCTTAAAAAATACTATATTACCTGTATAACTCTGGGTCCAAGGACACTAGCGTCCATTTTCAGATGGTTTGCTCGCTGTTTTAAGCAGCGCTTGTTCCATGCGCTAAGACCTAAGGAAGTATCTTAACAGATTAACTCCTTTATATTCTAAGATTTACTACATAGAAAGGCTATCTAAGGTAGGGACTGTGGTCCATTAAGTATTCTCCCTAGCCCCTAGTAAATCCCTTTGTACGTGTTGTACGCTTTGTAAGAGTATGTTGCATTGCGGATGCATATAGGCAGAATTTTAAGCGATTTTTGACCAAGTCAATCTGCGTGTAGTTGTAATCACGCCTAAGTATATTACATCACCAATATCTTGCAACACCAAAACGCCTCCGAATATACCACAATTTAGTATACAGTAGCTCCGCCACGTCGTTTGATAACTTCCTCAAGCTTTTTGGGCATGCTCTCGATATGTTTAATAAACCAGCAAGGATCCATCTCGTCCCAAAGATCCTGAACGACTTGCTTGAGCTCATCGAGCGTAGTTGGAAACTTATCTATTTGTGTAATTCGGGCCTTCATCCAACGCCACACCTTTTCAATTGGGTTCAAATCAGGAGAGCTTGGTGGCCACCCTTGACTAAATCCTTGAATATTAAGAGCCTTACGAACAGCTTTTGCAAAGCCAAGATGCACCTTAGCGCCGTCCTCCATGAAGATAGTGTCGGGTTCCATATCTTGGAGAAATGGGCCTACCACCTCCTGTTTTAGTGGTAGATTTAGTTAGTAGAACCTTGAGATATTTGAGATTAGGTATCTTACTTCAAGCACTTGCTCTGCGTAATCTCTACTATTAATACCTTTCTTGCCATGGCGTCTCTCTAAGAACACTAGCTTTGATTTCCACCCCCATCCAATTGCACCCCATACTATAAACGAGGTTCTCCCTGAGCGATATACTGATTGTATGCAATCTGGGTGCGACTTCTCCCATACGCGACGTGTAATATAGAGCCTTCCACGTTCGCCCGTTATAAATGTAGCCTTATCTGACCAAATAACCGTAGCCCACGCGTTAACCGTCTAGTTGATATATCGGCGGGCCCAATTAAGTTGTGTAGCTGTTTGCTTTTTAGAAACAAATGGACGACGGCAGGCAATACAACGCTTCTAGCCATAATATCGAAGCGAGCGGCCAAGCGTCTAACGGGAGACTTTAAGATCTAGTTGTTTAATAAGTCGTTGGTAAGTCATTCTTCTGCCAAACCAGCCCTGGCGAATCAGTCTTGTAACATAGCGAACTGCACGTTCTGATAGCTTGCATTTCTTTCCCTTTGGCTTAATTCTTTTGCTACGCTTTGAGGCAATAATGCGAGAGATCGTTGATTGGTGTACACTAACTCCACGCTCTTCTATTAGCTTTTTAACGATTTCTCTTTGTGTTAGTCCCATTTCATCATAAGTACGAATTTGTACGCGTGTTGGGGTTTTTATATGGCTTGTACGCGTTGGACCACGTGCAGGGGAGCTCATTTTAGAAGACTGGTAGAGCAAGGAGGGGGGGTAAGGAGGGTGTATACGGGCGCGTCAATGTTTTGATTTTGGTGAGAACAGGCGGCAAGTCACGGCAGTATTCACAGTACGCAGGCGTGATCACGTCTACTGCAGATTGACTTAGTCAAAAATCGCTTAGAATTCTGCCTATATGCATCCGCAATGCAACATACTCTTACGTGTTGTACGTACGAAGCTCACGGAGCCTGCTTATACCACGTACAATGTCATGTGCGCCTCATGTGACTCGCTTAGCCCTCGTCCCATGGTTTGACCTCATCGAACACGTCCCGTGCTAAGTCCCTTCTGAGTAGTTGTACCACTGTTATTATAAGGTTCAAAGCAGCGCGTAATAAACGTTAGAAAAGTGCCTCAGACGTGATTCCGGTGGTGCACCACGAACGTGGTTAGTCATTCGCTTGTGGGCCGATTGACTCCGCACCAACGGAATCGCGTCTGAGCTTGCTGGGTAAGAGGCATTCCAGTTACATGCATTCAATTTATACCTTTGTGCCTCCACAGTTATGTCCACATGCCATAGCCTCTTCGTCCAACCCCCGTTCGTCTCCCAAGCGAGCATGGGGCATCAAGATGCCAGATTTCCTCGTTGGCCCTGCAACCAAGAAACGAGCAATCTGGTCAACACAGCCAGAGAAACCACGAAAGACGAGTCGAGAAGCACGTCGGCACATTAGCGAGCGGCAACCTTTGGACCACGAGCTGCTACAATTCGCGAGAAATATGATTCCGGACTTCGAGAGTGAAGCTATAGCGGAGCCGTTGGAAATTGATGGAGTCTCGGGCAACGAAAAAGAAGATGACTATACCGAATCCGGTGCATTCGTTCAGTACCCGATCATGCAAGAAGTCAGCGACGGCACCCCAGACCGCACGAAGCTACGCGAACACGATATTGCACTCTTGTCCTTTCAACAGCATCACTTCGAAGCGTTCATGGAGCATCCCGTCAGTGAAAGCCCGTAATTAGCACCCTTGTACCTCACATCCGATCTGAGTGCGAAACCTTGAGCAGTCCCCTCCTACCTCCAACGCCGAGTTATCCGAAGTGACCAATGGTACATGTCAATCTTGAATGGCATTTTTGACGCCGCGACGTTGTCGAATTTCGAGACGATTGAAGTAGATGGAAAGTTCAGCATTCCATTCTATAAGTAGCTTTTAGCGAACTCATCGCCAGAGAATCGCCAGAGCCCTTCAAGTTCGGGCAGCTCTAGGACGTCGTAACTGGTCATCGTTGTATGCCGACCTACCTTTCGAACAGCTCGAGACAACAGCACCAAATGTCGCTGCGGTATACTTTCCTAATGGAAGACGTCATGTGAATGCAAATGGACTGCACCAAGACATAGGCTATGTTGGCCAAGCGGCCGGAAGAGCAGTCCAAAAGGACGGCGAAGGTCGCGGGACAGCGAAAAGACTTGGCAACCATGGGCGCATCATTGGGCGTTTGAGGGTAGCGAAGGTGTCGAGCACGAAGATACAGCCTCAGTGCTGGTGAAGAGAGAAGGGAGGACCAAAGCGAGGTTCAAAGCGACAATAAAAAAAGAAAAGACCGCAAATCGGCCAGACTCCATGTGCATGGTCGCTTATCCCATGAGGGTATCAGCGAAGTATTCTATTGCATTCTCTCGGTATTACCACCTCTCATGGACAACGCCAGCCTCTGCACTCATTGCTATTCCCTACTCAACTTGGCAGAGACCATCGACATGGCATTCTTGGACACTCTCTGTCCCGAGAAAGGTGAATCCGACCCAGGGGTCAACTGGGGTTTGAGCCTCCGGCCATTGGACATACCCAAGCATGATATGGAACCAACGAACCGCGCACTCCCTACCAACCAACCGATCAGATGCTACACAAGCTGTCTAACGCTCTAGACCTCAGATGAGGCGAGAAAATTCATCGAAATACTAAAGAATTGTGAGTTTGAAGTCTACCGAGCGGGACGAATTCATTGGGATTTTATTCAAGAGAAGTTGCGAAAGCAAGGAGTTGATAAATTCCACGCTCATCTCAAGGCACTACACTCTGCCCTTACCGCTGATCCTACAAATGACGTATTGGGCGCGCGGGATTCAAGCATCGCTGGAAGGAGGGTTTACCAGATCAAACGGTGTCTTGAGAGCCTCAAACTCATACGGCCTCCAAAGGACGACAAAGACGATCGCTATCATACTCCAGGGCTTGAGGACGGACCTCAAACGTTCATGGAGCTAAAGGCATTGGTCCTTGGAGATATTACCCTTAGCAAGGATGATCTACCTGTGCGCACCGAATCGTTGATAAGCCGAAAAGGCCCAGTTCTGATATTCTCCATGCTTGCCCGGGACGTTTGGGACCACATTCAAAGTAAGGAAGTCCTTTCGAAGATGAGAATCTTCTGTGCGGTAAACTGACCAAACGACAGAGGGGCCACCCCAGTCTCTCGCTATTCGTCGTATGCGCCTCTCGCATTACGCCTCAAAACGAGTCGTCGTTGTGACGCTGCATTGCATCTGGGAGCATTTGAGTCAGCTAAAGATTTCCATTGTCAAGTCAGAGAATGGAATGCTCCAATTCCCGAAGTTATCGTGGTCTAATTTACTCGAAGCTTTGTATGAAGCTACCGCGTAACTGCGCTCGGAAAACGTGCCGGCAAACCAGATTTTGCGATCGGGTGTTCTGAGCGTGCTCAATTATGGAATCGATACAAGTGGAAACATATGACTCCGGCAGAGTGGCAGCACTTACCGGTCCTTTCACTTGGTATTACGACCCCGAACTAGATAACAACGCACGGATTGAGGCTATTTCACTCCACCCAGAGCAATACGCAACACCAGACATGCAATTGATCCGGCATCTAGGCATTGCGGAGAGAATAGACGTACCCGAGGAAGGAGACGATGATGAAGACGCAACTTACGCCTGGCCAAGTGATACGAAACGGTTCGACATGTTGTCGATGGGTCAATGTTTCACCGTCAACGAGGCCGCTGCGGAGAAGGCACCAGCTGAACAGGCAGAACGGCACGTCACTTTAGACCTGACTTCAGCGTACGACTTGATGGCACAGAAAAATATAATCCAGAATCATATTTCTACTTTCCGAGTTTTGAAACGCATCATAAAAGAAGTACACCGAAGAGGCTTCGATGGAACGCACAACTTGTCTGAGCCGCAATTCTGGCAACAGCTCTACCTTCGTCTAGAGAACAACTGGGGGTCCAAAATGGGACCCAACTTCAAGACCGATTCGCATGGGTATTGGAGTATGTTCTGGAAGGCAGCATGCCTGTTGAAGCGCTCTCTGTAAAACACGCGATGCTACAAATCATGCACGGAAACAGGAAGTCAGGACCACCTGAGGACCACCCTTTCCAAGTCTACCGCCAAAGCCAGACGGCGAAGAACTTTTTCAACCCTGATTTGGCGTCCGGTTGGCTTGACTTCTACATGGCGCGCGAAGGACTGGCAGCCAAGGTGTTGGAGTGGCTCTCGAAACACCACGATATTCACATTGACGAGGCCCGACTAAAGGCTCACTATGGCATCCTGATTACACAGGTCTGGGAGGAAGCGGATCACCTGACCAGGCTGTCTGCGCCGGAAAAGCCTGCAATGGAAAGCGGTCCTGATGGAGAGGAAAAGGATGATGACCCCAATTTAGCCGTCAAAAAGCGGTCATCCAAACCTATATCGCAGGTAATGGAGGCAGCTGGGCATGGCTGCATCTACTGTGCATGAATAAGAACATGCTCGCCAGCTTCGGAAACCACCGCCTCAAAAATGCTGTCATGGCTTTGGACCCTGAATTTGAAAAGAAACATATCCGAATATGCTTGGACTTGAGGAAGGAACTTCGCATTGTCGACTATGTTGAGGATGTTGACTTTTGCTGGCATGGACGGGTTATACCGCCTGGATCAATTGATGAGAAAGGGCGGATCACTTTGCAGCGACCGGGTTTTTACAGGCCAGTCTACTTCGTTTCGAATTGTGCCTTAAACGGCACGACCGATACGTTCATTTTCATGGAGAAGAACGGATGCCATTTTCGTGCGGAGAATGCACATCTCTTGTGGCATCTACCACGAAGCGAAATGAACATAACCCAAGTACTTCTCCATAATCACGAGCGCTCCCTTCAGTCAGACCTTACTACAGCAGAAAAAGAGACTTTGAAGTCAAAGTTTTGTGAGGCACAACGATTGAGTAGGAGCGGGATGAAGTTAAAACGGGCAGACCCTGATAGTTACGGTTGGAACAAGAAGGAAGTAGAGTGGGTTGATCAAGCGATAGGTGTGGACACCACTTTCAACGAACTCGCAGCCAGATCCGAAGCTGCCTTTAACAGTATGGGTCGATCCAAGACTCCAGGTGACATCCGCAGATTCATCGACAAGAGGTTGCACAGAAACAAAACAGCCTGGACTGTGGAGCAGCGTCACTGGATTGCCAACGCTGCACAAAAGAGCAGCAACTGGGAGGATATAAGCAATGGGTTCAACCAGTACTTCAGAGCGTCGTGGTCCAGTGAAGACCTCAAGCTATTCCACTAGAGCTTGGTCGAACAGACAGATCCCGCCAAATCCGACCACGAGCGATCAAGCTGGGCACGAGATCGACCTCTGGCGGCAAAATTGCATTCGTACATTCATCACGGAAACGTTGGTCCGCTGAGGAGTTGAAACTTCTATTTCAACTGAAAGCCGAGAACAAGTCTTTCATAGAAATCGCGATCGAATTGAATGCTACCTTCGGTATCAGCCGCACTTCCACAGCAGTTGAAGACCGCCGGAGAATGCACTCTCCAAAATCACCCGTGCCAAGTGTATGGACTGGTGAGCAGGAGTCATGGTTGGTATCACAGGCATATGATGGGAACAAAAGCCGCTCGGGGCATTTGGAGGGTCTGGCTATTCTGTTCAAGGCCCAATTTAGATTTCGCCGAACCCCGTCCGCACTGAGACACAGGACCAATATTGTCAAACTCCGAAATAGTTCGGAGCCCCCTCGATCATAGAACGCGCGCTTCTACTCAGCTGGTGTAGATATCAATTAAAATATGAGCTCTTTTCATCCTGCCTACCCAACTCAAATGCCAAGGACTGGTAATAACTTGGAGTCTGTCACCTCAAGAAGAGAAATGGTCTCTAGTCCGAGCATGATTATATCTTTCTCAAAAGGGCTCCCTTCATCTCAGCACCCCCAAACATGTCCGTCCCAGTTCTTAGACTTTTCCAAGGCTATTACCTTCCTCCAACTTTTGAAGACCGTACTTCTTTAAACGGATGGAGTTAATGTTAATAAAGCCAGCTATTCGGTGTTAGAAATAGTTAGATAAGAAAAATATAGAGTCGGACAAGCTATAACGGAAAGAGCAAAGAGAAACAGTTAACCTACTTGTGTCAACTGGGCTAAAATCAACTAAACTATCCATCGAAGACTCCACCTCAGAGTACAGTTTCTCAGTCTTAGAGGATCGGCCAAGAATAAAGCAATTGCCACGATAGCAGCGCAGTCGTACCTCGCCGTTCTAGAGTTGTTAGAAATAGGACTATAAGATAATACAGACGTTAGTATATAATTACCACGCGCTGCTGGGAGAAGATGATGGAATTTTCTATAAACTCGCGTTCCGGCGAGAAATAGAGTCCATTGTACAGAATCTCGGACCACGAATGGGTCACGAACTGATCCCGAAGAGACCGGACCTTTCCGTCCATAACGAGACCTTCAAGATCCAAGTGCGCTAGTCGAAGCTACATCTAGAAGTTAGTTCCTATAGTGAACTTAAAATTTAAACGCAGGAAGAGGGACTCAGGCTTTATGGTCCGTTCGGAGAAAGAGTAAAAAGGAAAATCGAGAGTACGCACGATTGTCATAGCAGGTGAGTCATAGCATCCTCTAGACTTGATTCCCACATAGCGGTTCTTTAAGCCCGATTAGCAGCTGCCACGGTAAGTACGCCATAAAATACAAACCTCGACGATATCAATCCTACCAATTCCATGCGTCTTACCAATTGCGTTCAAAGCGACGAAGAGCTCTAGGCTATCCGTAATTTCCCTATCCTCTAAGAGAAGCTTAATAGGGATGCCTCTTTCAAATTGAATAGTAATATCTTGGGGAGTATCTGGGGCAGTCATAGGATCATCGGTACTATTACATATTAGAGTTTGCTCCACTATCTGTTAGACAGGTAGAATGCCGAGAAACAGAAGCGAACGATCTCCTCGAGGAGTCACGTACCGAGTCCACATATCATTCGGCGGAGGCTGGGAAGGATCCTCCAGCTGTCCACTCTCGTAGCTGCAGTGGGCCAAGTTGTCGTCCATACTATATGGCTTAGCCTTGGTAGAGGTGACTGGAATGTTTGTCTCCGCGGCGTAATTCAGCAAGTCATTACGGCCCTCGAAACGTTCGAAAAACTCTGGCATTCTCCATGGGGCGATTATCTTGATCTTGGGGTTAATGGTAAGAAACGCCAGCTCGAAACGGACCTGGTCGTTGCCCTTGCCCTGTTATCGCCTATTAGGAAAGGTTGGTTCGAGAAGAAGAAAGATCAGAAGTGCCCAAATTGAGAGAAAAGGGTTCCGATAAGAAGCAGGTTACTTGCCGTGCAACTGGATTAGGGAAGTCAGCAAATATTCTTTCTCGTAGTTCAGTTAAGAACCCAAAGCAAGGTTACTGGCGTGGAATCCAAAAAGAAGTTGAGACTCACCCATGGCTAACATATTCGCCTATAGCGCTGTTAGAAGAAGCAGGAAGCCTGGATTTGAGGTAGAAACTCACAGCCTTCCTGCGTAGCAACCTGCATTTGAGCACGAGCAATGACAGGGCGAGCGAGACTAGTTCCAAGCAAGTATCTGCCTTCATACTGTGCATTACACTGAATGGCACGGAGACATAGATCCTCTACAAACTCGCGGCGCAGGTCGGGGATAAAAATTTTGGATGCCCCTATCATTGTCGCCTTAGACCGGACCTGGTCCCAATCTTCCTCCTACAAACCTTCTAGTCAGCAATTGTATATGTCCTGGCCTAGATTAAGGAAGAGTGGATGGGAAAGGGAATGTTCTCACCTGACCGACATTGGCAAGGAAGCAAATCACCTCATACCTCTGGTCTAGGAGCCATCTCAGGATACAGGACGTATCGAGACCACCAGAATAGGCAAGACAGACTTTTCCCTTAGATGTCATTTCTACCGTTAATTTGGGGTGTGCTTTTGTTGTGGCGAGAATTGGAATTGAAATTGTTGAGGATGGGAGCGAGGGGAGCACGAGCAGGTTGAGAAGGTATTTAAATTCACAATTTTGCGGGGCTGCTTTCAGGTTTGTTCGATCAGCGGTTCGCCATGTGCATTGCAGGGAAAACCCTTTTTACGCAGTAGGTTGCATAGTTTGCACGTGATTATCTTTGGAAGGGATGCGGCAGAGCAGCGCTATACCGAAATAGGTTAGAAGAGACCCGCTAAATCTAAAGAGGCAGCGCACCTGGACAGAAGTTTACGAACTGGCGCGCTAAGAGGAGACTAAAGCTAACGCCAGCGGTAGCTCGATTAAGGCTTCGTTGAACAAAAGTTAAGTTTTCTAACGAATATTCCTACAAACGTGGCTCTAGAAAGAAGCCCATTTAGGTCTTCCGAACGTCTCTATAAAAGTAGTATTACAAATTTATTAAAGAGGTGTCTAACGGAAAGGATCTTACCTAGATATTCTACGCTTGTTTTTAATAACGGTCGCTCGGAGTTAGTTGCTATAGAAAGGGATCCTTCGGCAGCAAAAGAAGGCTATAGCGCCCGAAGCTACGTCTAGGCCTTAGAAGATGGTCTTATACCAATCTATAAACCTTTGGGTATTTACTAGATAGATAACGCTCTAACCTATGTATCGAATCTCGTGAAGAAGTAGTTAGAAATGCACGGCGTTTAGACCCTAGAATTCCCTCCCTACTTACCTAAACTTAACCCAATTAAATACCTTAAACTAGCACTGAAAAGGAAGATCCTTATGCTTTATCTAGAGCTCGAAGAAATAGGACAAAGTTCAGAGGATTTAGAGCGTTTAATTAAGGCGTGTAAGGAGGCGTAGATAGCCCTTAATTAAGGCCTTATACGGCGCTTAATCGACAGTATAGAACGAAGGCTAAGGGCAGTAGGAAAAGTATATAACTGGCAAAGTATTAAATATAATTAAATAATCTAGGGTTCCATGAAATCGGCCCCTGCACCTCCACGTGGTGGAGCTCGGGAACCTAGCAGCTACTATTGGCGTTCTATCAGGATTGTGCCAATAGACTGTTAGGGCAAATGCAGAGACGTACGGCAGCGCATCACGGGTGCTGCGACGTAGTGGTGACCGGAAAAAAATTCTTGCTGGGAGGGTGAGCCCCAGCGAAGACTTAGGAACACAACTACTATGCCTCGACGTACGTTCGAGCCATCGAACCGCGGCAATCTCTACCTCCGGCGACCCCCTTCCTTCTGTACGGTATAACCACTATACGCGCAATCGAACGATATATTTCTTTCGTCTTCCTCTACACATCTTTTTGGCTGGGAGATACAGTAGGGAACCTAGGCTGGGGGCCTAGGACAAGACACCTAGTTTATCCCGCTGTTCCTTTGGGGTGGAAGGTCAGGTCGTACGGGAGTGGATCATGCTGCAGGCAGGGGGACCACAGGCGACGTGTATACACGTATATAGGACAGGAAGGTCAGGCACACAATGCATACGGCAATCTTACGGCAATCTATAAAAGCACGGAAGCATGGTACGAACGGCAGACGGGGCAAGATAGGCCATCAGACGTTAATCAAGAAATAATAATAATAATAATAATCAAATAATCTACATACTAATTTGACTGTACTTGATTGCTGCGGCGTTATACGATTGTTTAAAGTTGTGTCGATTTTGGTGAGAATTCGCGTGTCGGGAAACTAACTGTGATGGTGCCAGAAAATGCGAAGGCAGAGAAGAGCCTAAGATGAAACCTCAAAAATCCAAATAACTATTCCATTATCACTACATCACGATAAAAGTATGAAGAAAACATCAAGATGGTGCAGATAAAGCTTCCAGGAGGGATTCAGCCCTTGCACACAAGCTCGTGCCTTGTTGATCCTTTCATGCACCCAGCGTTTTGAAACTGGGCAAAGCGATGTCGTCACAACAGCCTCAGGCAGAAATCCAAGCAGAAATCCAAACACAAACACACCCGTATATCAAGAGTCTGTACCCTGTAATCTCTCAGACTGAAGATTGAGGGATAAATTAATAGACAGAGTATTTGTCTGACACCGAAGGAACCCTGTAGCCCTGAGGCGACTAGTTGTTCAAGTTCTGCCGCAATATGCTAAAATTAACGGTTGGCTTTGAATCGAGATATCATAATCAAAGTCCGTCTTCCAGAAAAAACTCTTCCCTATCGAACGAAGCATTCCACGACACGAAGACAATATCGAGCTCCGTTCGAGCGAATGACTTGATATACATTCCTTTCCAAGCTCATCATGAGTGAAACTATCATTACCCCCACATATTACTAGTAACCGTTAGGCCCTCCCATCTTGTTCCTCAACCATATCAGAGCATGTCTAGGCCCCATTGTTGCTACTCTTGTTATTGCTACGCAGCCCAAAGTACAGGCCGAGTACCAGCCCCAAAACAATGATGATGGCAAGAACAGTAAGTAACGTCCACCATTTAAGCTTTCTAGCCCGCCTTGCACTTGCAATTCCTTTGTCCAGCTGCGTATTAGCATTCTCGGTATCATCCTTGACACGAGCCGTTTGGTTCTCCGTTTGAGTTACTGCTTCTTCCTGATAAACTACAGCCTCGTTCAATTGTTCAAAGAGTAGAGCCAGTTCTCCTAATGTCTTTTCGATCTGCACAATGTCATTGTGTCTCGCCCTGACAGCGCCCAGCACACTTGACGCTTGACCACTACGGTTGCTTTTCAGCTATTAACGAAGAACATCAGCATCGTACCAGAGTAGCGAAAAATCCGGGGGAAGGGTATACTCATACAGCTGTCTGGAAAACGCCCTCGTCACCCCAGTTCGCGTTCGCGGCCTCGTTCACTTCGGCTTCCGTTGCATCTGGATTCACGATACGGAATTGTCTTGCAATCGCATCTCGATACCGTCGTTCGTAATCTTGCTCTTCCTTCTGATAGTCTTCTAACTGCTTCCTGAATGTCCGCTTGAGGTTTGCAATTTGGGTGCCTTTGAAAGTACTATCGGGGCTTCGCGCTGCATCCCTCTCGAGAAACTTGATCTCGTCTTTGATGCCAGTGTTCTGAATTTGGGTTTGCGTCACGATGTTCTCAAGCTGTGCAGACACATTGCTATCTGGAGAAGCAAGCATACGTTGATGAATGCTTGCAATCGATGAAATGTTGGTCGTTAACTGGCTAATTCGAGATTTTGTGCCTTCAATACGTGCGAGGAAATCGGATTGACTGAGTGGAGCGCTTGATTGGGATGGCACCGGTGCAGCGGGCGTTGAGTAATGAGAGCCTTGAGAATAGTTCGACGCTTCTTGGTGATTCAACGGTGGTGGACGATTAAGAGGCTGTCCTTGCTAGATAACTCGTCAGTTATGAAATCCTTGACTTCTAACCGAGCTTATACACAACTAAGCGCTTCAATTATGTGCTTACAGGAGCGCCATATGGATTTGAAGCTCCATAGCCACCTTCTTCGTTACCCTGGCTGTAGGGATTGGAGGCGCCATAACCACTCTCGTCAGTTTGTCCGTATGGGTTACCTCCGTATTGTTGATATCCGCCGTGAGACATGACGCGCTGAAGTATGTTTTAGAAGTAGTCGTGATGCTGGATTTAGTAGTTGTGGATCTCTCGGAGCCTGACGGATGCGACTAGGCAGTGGACCTGCGACGGAAAGGTCAAGTTAGCAATTCGGGTGCCGATATCCTTTACATTAGCAAGAGTCGCAAGGTATTCACCATTCAAACTATGTTCAGAGCTTACGCAGGAATGCCAATTGAGCTTGTGTGGGTTGTGTGCAACGCAGCAGTCGAGCACAGCCCTTTGGAAGGTCAAGAGCTGACTTGATCGTGATCGCACTTACCTCCGGTAAGTGCCGGTCAACGAGTAGAGCCCACCTCAACGACGGATTCCCAAGACCGTGATTTTGAAGCCGTAGAGCTCTATCCAAAAGCCAAATATTTAGAATCTCGTGGTGTAGTACTGGTTTCTTGATGGAGTCTCTATATACAATAGATTAAGGCTCTGGCCGCCTTGTGGCCTCTCCTGAAGAAGCTGCTTTGCAGTTGCCCGTTCCTTCCTCAGTAATGCACGCGCAGCTTTCAGAGTCTCCTCCTGCTCACGCTTTTGTACAATTAATCGTGCATTTGCCGCGTATACAACTCCTCCCTTTTATACAATCTTTCTGTTACCTTTTTAGCGTTGCCGATGAGCTTTAGCAACTGCTTATGTATTTACAAGCTTGCGTTTGGCTTATCGGGTCCTCGGGTTATCGATAAGGACCAGCCAATTAGATTAGCTAGATTCGGCGCCCGTACTCAGATATACAAGGCTGGTGATATTCATAATATACTATATAAAATTGTTATATAAGATTAATTTTTGGAGTTAAGTTACTCAATATAAGGCCTCTGTCAGCCGTCCTTCCTGCAGAACGGTATTTTAGATATAGGTGTAATTGATAATTAAATTCTATATAGATATACGGGTTGTGTTAAAGACGGTGTTCCCGCACAGACCGCTTGCTCTGAGGACCCTGACGTTGCAAGGGATAGTTATGCATGCATATCTGCCGAACTACCTCTTGCAAAATCTTATAAAGATATTCATGGCCTCCTTATTATCTTTATATACCTCCCAAGCTAGCGGAAACCTTTCTTTTAAACTGTACGCAAAGATCTTTGTATATATAGTATAGATGGTAGGTCATAAGATAGTAGAGGGGGGAAGTAGTGGGATGCGCCTCGCGTAGAATCAAGGACGATTTAGGGTTGTAAGGAATAAGGCCTGCTTACTGGAAGGCTGATCTAATTATACTCATTTCAAGCATTTGGCAATGAATTAATTTAATCGCGTGGAGGGATTTAACTTTATTAAAGTTATTGTTCTTAATGTATCTTGTGAAACTTGGCTACGACTATACTAGCAAAATTTGGGGACCGTATCGGAGTTCTTGGGGCGAGATTTGGCAAATGTTGAACCTATTTCGAGTCTGGCAGTTATTGGTAATTATTGGAAATTTGCATGCTTAGCCGTCCAAGTCCTTCACGCAAAACCGCCGATAATAGCATAACATAAGCCAAGTGTAGAGCTAGATATTTGACTATGCTAGACTTGCTAAGAATGATGTCGTTAAAAAGGTATCGATTTCGCACTGAACACAATACAGGGTGGTCCAGGAGTAACTAGAGGTTAGAATAATGATCAATTTTATGAAAGTTCCGATTTGAAGATAATGACATGCCACCTAAACTGTTTTGTCCGCCTTTAAACTCCAGCGCTCGTAGATAAATGGGTCCGGAGAAGGGTATGCTAGAATTTGAGGCCACCAGAAGGGAAGAGAAATATAAGCTACCTCTATGCTCGTGCAAATACGAGCTGGTAATTGAAATTTCTCAGCTGTAATGTGATCATACCTGGGCAAAGGGTTTCTGCCAGAATATGGCCGGTACGTCCCTTCATAGGTAGTCGAGGACAGAAATATGAAAATGATGTAAAGGTGACAAAGGTGCCCAATTAGTGGTGGTCTCAAGGGATATTCAGAACTGTAGGATTCGAGGTCATGAAATAGGGCCCTGTCTTTTAGCAGGAGGAAGAGAAGATTCAAGGACAAGGAAGGGCGACCGCCGCTTTCTATAAATCGGTTTTCGAAGCGGTGAAATCCCAAAGCATTTTTACAAGACTGTCAGGAAGTGTGTAAAGATCGACGTGGAATTCACCATCTGAATAATATGTTAATCTTCTGATTGTGCCAGGGTTCTTTTTTTTGGCTTCGGTTAAGCAACTCACTTTCCACATCATTTTTTGTGTACGTATCATTCGTTTTATTGTCGTGAACCATCTGAACGACTTGGAGGAGATCATCCTCGCCAAGCCTCTGCAGACCGTCCGCGAGCTTCTCCATATCAACCTAGTTCCACGGGGAAAGCGTCAGCAACGCTAAAACAGCTGGGCGGGTTTAGCCTAGGCTTACATTCTTGTCTCTCCGGTTCTTCTTCCTTGATGGATCATCGCGCTTTCCCCGGACACCATTTTCATCTCCTGCAGGTCCTGATTCTCTCAACGCAGCGAGAAGATCTGGCTTGGGGTTCCTGAAAGTCTATGTTAGGTGTCAGCGTATCCATTAAAACGCGCCTTGTCTAGCATTAACTTACGACCATGTGTTTTGCGTCATAGCGCTCGCTCTGGAAGTTCAGATCGTGCTCGAGAGTGTGGTCACCTCCCTTGTGCACCGCACTAAGAACAATCTGCATATCGAATTCTCCCCATCCTTTTTCTTCGATCCGGAATGGCGGCTTTTTGAAGGCTAGCCACAAGCTGCATTAGTTGTGGCTGAAGGGTTCGTGGATAGAGATAGCATCATACTCTGTTTCGGTCTCTCGAAAGAGGGATGGAGATTGTATACAGCCTTCTCGAAAACATTGGCTGGCACTTCTTGCCCATGCTCATCAAGCAGGCATATCTCGATACTCCATGAGCGCATTGGAAAGCCTTCCATTGGCGATGGCTCATCTCTATTTCGGGAGAGTCAGCGACAAGTTCGCAGGAAAACAAAAATATAGCTAATCGCAAGCTGGCACTTAACATACATGGCCCTCTGACGGGTAATGATTTTGACCTGGCGTTTGACCTGGACCAGTTGAATCAATATTTATCGCACGCTATGGCAGCCGGGTAGCTCACGTCAGGCATTTTGAGGACCTCTTGTCACCGCAATTGCGAAAATGATGTATAGTAGAGGAAGCGCGGGAGGCTAGACTCGTGGCCACGGCAATGGGCAAGGTGATGCAATGAGGTTGCCCTAAGGTTGATGCTTGGATGCGTAAGAAAGATAGCGGGCCTGGCGGGGTGAGCTAGCCGAGCGGAACGAAGCGACGAACAGCCAAGCTGCCTGGCTGCCAGGCGGCTTTCGACTATCCGGCGCCATTCGCATGCACGGGCTGTGGGGCTTGTTACATGATTTGCGGGTACAAATAGTTAAAAGTACTCGCTCCTAAGAGAGCGAGACAGTGAGTTGAAGCACAGGAGAAGCAGTATACAAGGTTTCAAATATGATTCTACGGGCGCAAGACGTTCCAAGCAGCCGTTCAACACATGTATTGCTACTGCTAAACAATTGTTTAAATTTGGCCTCAAGTAACGACGTGAGATGGGTTCGACTGGGAGCATGTCCTAACATGCCTACTTCGCGAATGGTTTTGGAAGTGGAATACTCGCATGTTAAGGGCGTAAAGAGACCATACCCAGAGATCTTGCAGGTATAGCCAAGCCAGTTTCGTTGCTAGTATGTGCAGTATGAGTGCTCTATAGTATTCTCCCGAATAATCGCCATAACTTCTTCAAAGCTCACCATCCTCCGAGCTCTCCACACCTTAGCATCTCAAAACCTTACTACTCAGCCGCTTTGAATAGGACCTCATTCTCCTGCTGAGCCTTGATGAAGGCTTCCTTGAACAGGTTCGCATCTAAGATTATAGAAGGTTAATGAATATGCTCTCAGTACAAAAACAGTGGCTAGCTTACTCTCGCTGTTGGCAAAGCGAATAGCCAGAGTCTGAGCTTCTGGATCGCCCTCGCTAACATCTGCGGCAGCATTCCAGACCCAACTTCGGTCGCTGCCTACATTTGGGGAGAGCTTCATGTCGGGAACAACTGCCTGTGTATCAGCAATTGTTCATAATGAGGGAATGGAGATCTTTATTTTTTTTTTTTTACCATAGTGGTTGGCGCAAACCTTGAGGGTCTTATCTCTTCTCATAACCAAGCGCGTCTTGCCGTTCTCCTTGTGCTTCAGTAATCGGACATCGCCAGTGCCTCGCTCCTTCCACTCCCTCGATTCTCTATCAAACTTGAATAGTTTGGCGCGCATCTTGAAGGTTTGTTCCTCGAGTTCTTCATTGGTTTTCGTTTCAACCTTTTCAGTGAGGCGCACAACAGGCTCAAAGTGAATGTCGGGCTCGTGGTTTTCAGGGGACTCGTCGTCCTGTGGTGTTATTGGAATTTGTACGGGAGGCATTAGCATAAGGCTTGACTCACATCTGCAGCCTTAGCCTTTGATGATCCTGAAGGCTCGTCAACCTCCTCTGCTTCTTCTTTCTTCTCCTTTTTGGGACCTCCACCAAACATTGAAAAGACATTATCCTTAACAGCTGCGGTAGCGGAGGATGCTGCGTTGGAAGCTATTTCCGAAATGGAGGGTACCGATTTTTCTTCTGAGGGCTTAGACGCTTCGGTGGTGGCAGTAGTGACTCTATTCGTTTCATCTTCCGCAAGTTGAGGACCAGGTGCTGCAGGTTGTTCGGGGGCAGGCTCAGGTTTGGTCTCGGTGTCAGCCATTTTGAAGGATGTAGTGCTGTATCACAGTTTGCAAACAAGGATGGCGGGGATTGGGTAAAGCTTGCAAAATTATGGTGGAGAAAAACGTGATAAAAGTTTCAAGTTTAGCTAGAAGGTGAAGTGGGAGTGGTTTGACATGCCCCTCCCCTCCGAACAGCAAAACGATATCTTGGCTTTCTGCAGGCTGCAGAGCCGAGCACGTGTCTGGCGACATCTGGAATGTCCGTGTAGTCGTGGCCTCGCTCATACCAAAACCCACCGGTTTAAGATAGGTTTACAACTTTAGAATAACTTATTTCAAAAGCTTAAAAACTTCTATGTCAATAATATTAGTAATAAAATATATTACAGCTATTTTTTTTTTAATTTTGTTAGAAGACTTTACAGCTAAACAGTTGTGACATGGTTTTACAAGGTCACGACTAAACAAGGTGGGCCCCGGTCACCAGCTAGGCTCTGGTAGACCACCAAGTTTTACCTAGCATTAAATCTATTGTACTTTGCACTAGGCAATAAAACTGCTTCCAGATTTGTTGCAGTATTTTGAGGCTGCGATGGTTACTTTGATCACTTGAAGTGATGAATAATTATCTAGTCCTGGCATAACACAGTTCCTGAGGGCACTAACAATGAAGCCGCTTATCACTCTCAACCCAGCCCTGTATCCAGTGACCCATGCAATCCGTCGAACTACTCTTTCTATCAGCTGGATCGATAAGATGTAGCCCTCAACATGGTCACATAATTAAATTCAGAAAGCAAGGGCAGGTTAGAGTGAACGCCTTTACCGGTAAGCTATTCCACAATCCCCCTAAATAAATAAAACGCCGCGTTATGACCATATCATTTCCCACTCTGTTTCTTGCATCCCCTACGAGTTCTCCCTTCCTTCTTTCCCTTGATAAGAACTGCGGGCTCTTCCCGCGACTCTTTGCCAAACTTTCTCCACATTTTCAATGCATTCCTACGAGCATCCAAGAGAGGTCGCGACGTTCTCAACGACGAAGTCTGCCGCCAAACCTTCATCACATCCATGATGCGTATTGATTGAGCCAGCTCAGAAGCCTGTCCGGCACACAAGTCCTTGAATTGACGAAATTTCCTCGAGATATCTTTGCTTGCTCGGTATTGGTTGGCTATTTGCTGTATCGATTCACGTTTCGTTGCTTGGATTTGCTCGGAGATACCCCGTGTCGACGATTTGACCTTTTCCTTCCAATATCTCGTGTGCTTGAATGCGGTTGTGGTGCCCTCATCGACTTGACTCATCCCTGCAAAGACACTCTGGTATAACTGGCCGGGAACGCTTCTGAGCCCGATTTGCGCCAGAGTTATGTCGCGTTTGACAACATTTGACAGCCTCTCAGCCCTATTGGTCCACGCAGATAGCTTGAGCCAAGGAGAACCAAGCCTAATGCCAAAAGTTTGCAAAATGACAGGCTTTGAATCTGTCCATATTGTCACGTTAAGAAGGCCGTATGCATCTTCTCTTTCGAGTTCCACGGCATGGACCCCTTCGACTAATTTTGATAACTGTGATGGGATGGATCTAGATCCTCGGAAGATTCGTACATGGAGTTGTGGTGGCTTTTTCAGCTTTGCGAAATGCTGCGGGGGTGTGAGAACAAAGTGATAGTCACCGATAACATGGATCTTAAACTGGTCTGAGTCGTTTGCTCTCGGCGACAACGTATGAACTAAGGGTCGTCCTAACGACTTGTCCGGATTAACCATACTGAGCTCCTTTTTAGTGACTTGATTGGATGGAAGTTGAATCGTTGCGATTGGGAACTTGGGCGATTCCGTGATAGGAGCCTGGGCCCATAGATTCGAAGAGGAAGTGAGTGTTGATATTGCAGAGCTGAGAGCAGCATCTTCCCATACTGGTTCAATCCTGGTGCCCCAATAATTGATTGCTTGCAGAGAGATGGCTGCTAAGACAGCCATCAAAACCAGAGCAGCAAGAGCTAGGGTTCGACGTAATGTCGTCGAGCGGCCCCTTCCAAGTGGCGCGTTCTTCGCATATCCACACCAGTTCTTCGGTCCAGCATTATTGGAAAACATATCGGTGATATTCCATTTGGAATCCACAGCCTTCCCTTTTAGTGTTTCTCCTAAATCTTGAGGAGGACCACCTGTCAGAGCTTGCGTTGGGTTCTGGCTGGCCTCGTGATTAAGTTTGGTAATGCACGCCAGATGCCGATTCAACTGGCCAGCATCAATCTCAAGGAGAGAGGAGATATTGATGGGGAGCGTTTCTAGGATACGGTGGCTGGGCTCCTCAGAACTACGACCCTCGACGCACAGACGTAGGCTTTTGGAGCTGAAGGTATAGGAATCGGGGCATTGGTGGAATGGTACAACCATGGCAATGTCTAGAATTGGTATCGACTGAGACCTCAACGCTTCTCGGATCAGTTGGTGCTGGCCCGATTCTTCATAGGAGCTTGAAAGACGGCTCCCAGAGGTATGACAGATAATTGTAAGGTCAGGTAGGTAATGAGTAAGTGGTGCTTCACCTATGACTTCTACTGAGTTGTCAGGGGTGAAGATAAGGCGAGTCTTATCATTTAGTGTAAGCTGGATGGTAGAGGATGTGTCGCTGTTGGTAGAATGGATCTTGAGAGCACTTGTACATTGATGAACCACTAGCTCAATGCCAGAGGAATCAATAAGCTCCACTTGAGGCGAAGATCCTTCCTCACCAAAGGATGTGATTGGGAATACATTGAATCTTGAGGAACTCTCAGATATCGAATATGAGTCTAGCATTGAATCGGAACCGGCGGTTAAAGCAGAAGCAATCTTGCCAATGATATCCTCTTTAGCCCAATGAGTGGCCTCTCCGACGTACATTATACGGAATGGCCTCTTTAGAGTAAGGTAGTTCTTCGATAGGGCTTGTCTTGCAGTAATTCGGATTTGCGGACAGTTGTAGAGTCGTAGAACATCAGGTATCTCGTGTGCATCGAAAGCCCGAATAACACGGCATACATTCATTTCATCCTCCCTCAAGCTAGGTTGCGGTTCCTCAAACTGAATGTATGATGAAGTTACTGAGCGAACGTCAGCTCGAGTGGTTATATCGCTATGAGTACCGGCTTCATCGCAAACGTGGTGGTTGAATGGCGCCACTGCCGAGTCGGCAAGAGGGTCGGGGTGATGTTCAGAAGCCCCCAAGGTGTAGCTATCATCGGACTCTTCTGTATCTGCAATGCTTGATATGTCGTCCGGTGTATGACCGTCGGTTGAGGCTAAGGACTCAGTGCGTCCTTCTTCGTCATCGGAGGTTTCGAAGGAACTGTCACCCAACACCTCGTAAGTGCTATCTTCCAACGAGCTGGGCGTCTCCTCAACATGACTCTTCGTGTTTGAACGCATATCGAGATTTTCGGAAGCAAGGCTGGCAAGTGTGCCGTGCACGGCGACAGCGGGATACGTCAGGGCGTGACAAGATGCTGACTGGCTGTCCTCAGACATAATTAGCGAGGTGTCCTAAGAAGGAGCAGACTCGACGAAATGGTGGAAGAGGGAAGGATATAGAAAGAAAGGAGAGAAGTTAAGGGAAAGTAGAGAGGATATCCTTCGGTGCTCAACGTGTCGGGGGTGACTGCCTAACCTTAAAGTGAAATGGCTCTTAGCGGAGCCTTGTGAAACGCAGAGCGGGGCGAGCGTTGAGTTGGCCAAAGAGTCTGACGGTTGCTGGTGTTGGCTGTAGGGTAAACGCCTTTCTTCAGGGAAGCACCTATCCGCAGCAAGCCGTAATGCGGATTTATGCTCGACGTGCAGGTGTTGAGTATTGTAAGGCGGGGAGGAGCCCCGCGATAGAGGTCAAGCTTATCGGCGATATCACATCCACTAGGACCACATGCCGGAGTTCCCACGAAGGCCACCAGAAAGGTCAAAAATAAGCGTCGACTTTATCTTCAGCCGAGTATCATTCTCCAGTCTTGCAAGCATGCATTTAACTAACAGCCGCCCGGGTGAACTGTCTCCTCACCTTTCGACGTTATGGTGGTATTGTTGTCCTGTCGAGCCGACAGTAAAAATCGAGCAATAAGTACATTGTGCAGCCTTCCAAACTCCATGATACATCCCAGAAGTATGCAACCTCATCCAGACGAAAGGGTTGCGCAAAAAAGACAAGCCACCGGGCTGTAGCAAGCAGTGACAAGATGAAACCATGTTTGAAAGGTATTATGAAGCAATAAAACACATCCGTGACCGCCTTGTCCAAGTCTATGGAGACGACCAACCACCAGCGACATCGACCCATTCCGAAAGGCAACTACCTTGCTTGCCTTCTACATCCACAATGTCCGTATCACATTTACATCTACAACCAACGCCGTTCTCCTTCGGAGAATCGTACGATGCCCAGTATTCATCTTCTTCGATGCGCTTCTTCTCGTCTAGCGTTGTTTGTTCAAGAAAAGGTATCCGAGGAAGCTGACGTGCTGGTGCATTTGCTGGGCAATGTTGGATGGTAGTATGACGATAGCCGAAATCACGGAAGTAGTGGATATCTTTTGGCCCTAGGAGAGCTCCGGCGGCGAGTGAATGGATGGGCGCATCTCCCCACTGATTGAATGTTAGCTTGAGCTTGTCCAAATTCTCAAGTGGTAGCTTACCCGCTCCATCCAAAACCCTCCACTACGATCCATCATTTCAAAGAAGTCGTTATATTCCTTGCTTCGGAACCAATCCAGGCGGGCAATCTCAAAATTGCTCCAGAAATGGCACATGTTGTATTTCTCTCCCTCCATCGCCTCTGGATCAATATCAGGTAATGAACCTGTCCCAGGCTCAGTACTAAGGATCTCTTCAGGCAAAGGCTTTTTATATTTTAGATCGTCTTTCGGGAGCGCATCGGGCTTTTCTTCAGGCTTCTCTACAAACATTTCCCACAGGCCTTTAGAGGTGAGGTTGTTCATTCGCTTGTACGCCGACGCGTACCTGAAGATATTCGGCACCGTTTCCTTCAGTTCTTTGACAGCGATTGTGAAACCATACGTTTTTTTCTCACGTTCCATATGAATGAACGGGTCACTGTCAGTTGTTAGCGCCGTTTGAGCAATATGTCGAGATAATGTGGTTTATACTAAGTAATATCGCAGAAGTATTTGATTTCCGGCTCCAGTCTCCAATACCATTCGTACTTTTGGAGGAGCTCATGCTTGTAGAAGAACCTGTACAGAGCATTAGTTTGGGAGCATGCAAAACGGAGGCACATGACTAACCCAGAATAAAACCGACACATGTGGTGATAGCTCTCCATTCCTCCATACATAATCGCAGCGTCTCCCTGTTTTTGAATTCCTTCTTTTGCAACTGCCATATCCATCCATGTCGGATATCCCCACATGGTTGAATCTATCTTCCCCCATTCTACGCTTGAACTAGTGTAATTCAGGACTGTCTCCTTGAAGGTAGAATTGAAATCGCCATCATTGAGAAAGACATATGGGTAGTGGAACCACCTGTTGAAATGCCTCTCGATCGATTTGATTGACTGTATTACTCCTTCTAGCTCTTTGTTCCTTGCTAGCACGACGAAAGCCGCATTCGCCCGGGGAGCGTTTACTTGAGGTTCTAAGCAGCCAGTTACGAAAACTTTGTCGTGCTTGTCACTTATTCGCCTATAGATAATGTTTTTATTAGCAACTAATATTATATGTGGGGACAGCTGCATGCGGGTTTGTCGGTCATACCGTATTGACGGAGGTGCCCCAGCGGGCATCAATATTATGCCAGGCGATTGGGGATGCCGTACAAAGAGAATAAGTATTAATATTATGACAATACAAGGGAAAAGAAGGACAAGCCCAAGGGGTATCGAGATGGAGGAGTTGCCTTTTAGGCGTATGCGGCGGCGGAAAAAGGCTAATCGAGGGGACAATTTGTCTGCTCTGCGTGAGAGATCATCGAGGGAAGGCAGACTGGGAGAAGATGGTATCCTCTTGACAAGATTTTGTACAAGCCCCATCAGTGCTGGATGTCGATGGCGCGTCAATTTAGCCCGGGGGAAGTGCTGCGACTATGCCACTCTGGATCCAGCCAGTGGAGCAGAATGCTCTACAAGAAGACCAAGATCAGAACGGAGGGAACTAGGAGCCAGCAGCGCAGGGCGTATGTGACTGGGAGATCGTTCCGTAACAGAATGTTGAAGTAGATAAGAGGTGAGGCAAGTAACGAACGGCTGGAGAATCCTCCAAAATGTGAGCAGGTCTGAAAGTGCCCGTCGGCGAGGGTGGCAGGGTCGCCAATGTGAAGCCCACAGGAATTGCGAGACAGAGCTAGAGTCGTGGGTGGGAGGTGTTAGCGGTATGGTGGAAGGGTGAAACTTTTCTAGACGAAGGTCTTGATGCTGAGGTGTCGCCGTTGTGAGGAAAGCGTATCTCACCCAGGAGGTCGATGCCAAGAGACAAGGGACGGGCAACGAACAACGGTCCGGCAGCGACAACGATACTGGAGAGATCTGAGCCTAAAGGCGCTTTGCTGCAAGAGGGTAAGACACAGCAATGTGTCCTACTATCAATCACGGAGCACCATCGAGGTCAACACCAAAATTGACATGCCAATTCCGCCTTGGATCCTCGCCAAGAGCGCGCCTAAATGGGCGCCCCTTTCCTTCGATTTTGCTGCTACTTCTATTGCCACCTCAACAATAGCGCCCCTCACACGGCGCGTCTAATCTGTATACATTCACGGTACTAATTACAAGCTCACACGCTCGGGAAGTCCAAGGCCAGGTCGACCAAGTCAATTCGTATCACTCTTTGAAGCCACCCGTCGAGGTTACGCGTCAAGCCAAAATTTTAATCAGGCCTTCAACACCACGTGACATCATCATGCTCTGTATCTAAACAGGAAAAATACCTAATTTGCAAATATCTATTTATTGCCACACAAGTCTAGTCGTAAAAAAAAATGAGCTTCAAAGCCAAAAACCTCAGCTATGGTATTATCTCCCCGCGTGGTTGTTTGTAACATACTATTTACATAGTAATATCTACAGATGCCAAAGAGCCTGCTTTCTTGCGGAGGTTGAAAGGTGAAGTGAGCGGTACGGACTCGGATCGCCATGATCGCCCTTTCGCAAGGCCGAAACGGGAAAAGCAAGAAGACGAGGATGATGGCCCAACGTATGTTCTCGAAGATAGCAATATGGCCCTGTCAAAATCCGAATATGAAGCACTGTTAGCAGGAAAAACCCTTAACGAAGAGCGCGGAATTCAAAGTGCGGACGCTGACGAAAAGGAGGGCTTATCTACTACCATTGCACTACCTGCAGATAATCCATCCAACCAGAAGGGAGATCTATCAGCAAAGCAACGGCTAACGGAAATTGGAAAAGGCCTTAAGAAGAGGAAAGCCGTCAAAGTTATTGGTGAAGATGACGATGTAGATGTTAAAGTCGGGAACAGCAAGCCTGTCGGCAAGCCGAAAAAGAAAGCGAAGACCATCAAATTATCGTTTGATGAAGATGCAACGGCATAAACATATCAAATGATGCGGTTCTAGTGCTTTTGGCTGTTAGATCTATCATTGAGATTGGTGTCTTTTATTACTGCAAAGCACGGCTTCTGTTAATAGGCGGCCTCAAATCTCAATGTTCTTTGTCCGCGCCTCGGGCTAGCGTTGGCTAATTATTTATGGTATTACGCCTTTTATTAGGATTCGTTGCTTAGGTCAAGGTCGATTTTAAGATGGTCACCTGGGGGTGTAGTAGGGAAGGGTGCACAACGCTATTGTTTAATTGAGCAAGTGTAGAGACACCTAGGTGGCTCAATGGAACCGCTAAGGAATCATTGGTATCTAAAGGAAGTAAAATCATATATAGCATCATCAACTCATGTAAAGAGTCTTGAGACTTGGGGTAACCGATTCTTTAGGCAGGGAGTTGATACAACAACACCGGATCAATTTAATTGTTACTCTTCTGCACTGTAGACGATCACTCCCTGGATCGGTCTAAGCTTTTGTGCAGCTTTCATCATTCGTATGTTCGCCCTTGTAACTCTCCAAGACAACATAGACACCGGAACCCAATCAAGTATTACTAAAGTATAAGTGAACATTGTCTTTTGGAGGAGTTTTCCAGGTGTCAGTTAGACGAGCAACTGCGATCTTTAATGGTTGCCTAGTATTAATAAAAGGCTACTTTGATTACTATGTAGTTGCTTAGTTTACTGAAAGGATAAAGAAGTGTTTCGTATCCTTCAATCTTTTTGATTGGCGTGTTGATGCAAATTCGGAGGCGCATTAGATGTTTCGAGCCATCCGGTCCATGAATTCTTCTGGAATAATTCAGAGAGGGGGAAGAATGTCGCGACAGTTAGGACATTGCAATCGATATCTCATCCAGCCTTCAAGACACGGCGTATGAAATATGTGCCGACATGGGGTAACCATATACGCTCTCCGAGATAAGATGTTGCCACCGATGCCAGAGGTGCCTTCAACAGGGCCCCCAGCTGGTATTACTGACACCTCAATATCTTGGGTGCAGATAGTGCAGTCGAAAATTTTCTTGCCCTTTTCCTTCGACTCTCCTGGCTTTATGGCAGAAGGCGACACAGGATCATCTTCAGGCAATTGGGTAGATCCGATGGGCATGTTAGCGCCCTCCTCATCTTCCCGCAGGATAGGATGGTAATCGTAGGCGGGTGGCGCCCACCCTTCCCGGATAAAGAATCGTGGGCCAAGTATATCCTGGCTTAAAAGAGCCATGATCTGGATCCAGATCCATCCGACCAAGACCGATAGCGCTTGAAGGTCAGTTTGGGCAAAGAAGATGTTACCGGATACTGCGTAAAAATATGTGATAGGAATTAGTCGAACAGCGCTTTGGCCGATGACAAAGTCCCAACGTAAAGCTTTTCTGCAATTGCGCATGATGTTCCTGTATATTTGTGGACACCAGAAGGACAGATAAATGAATAGAAGAGTGTTGCTGTAAATAGAGCGAGCGGCGGTGGGCCAAGAGGTAGAGTGTAAAGTTAGAAAGCAAGTCACGAACAGGAGGAAGCAGTAGCGTGTATATAGAGCGCCAAGTTCAGCACCAGTTGGAGCGGTTCCAGCCGCGCCAGTAACTGCGACGTTTGTGTTCTCCGTTGCTTCATCTCCGTCTTGATCAGGTGGAAGAATGATAGGCGTTGTCCCGGTATCTACCCCAGGTCGATTTGCTGTAACTGGCAGTGGCAAGCTGTCACTACCTGCAGCTGATATGACTGGTCCCATTGGCTGCATATCTTGGGGTGTTCGGGCACTCATAGAATTCGTGGCGGTTTCAGAGCCTTCCTGCCTTTCCTGCCGCCTCCGTTCAGTAGCCTGGACAGTCCAAATGTCCATCAGAAATCTCAACTCGAAAACCACCGAGAATAATGCGAGGAATGTAGTGGCATGCAAAGCGAGAAGCGATGTCCCAGAGTAGATGTGCATGAAAACAAGCGTTAAAAAGGCGAAGCCGTCCCCTAAAGCTAGCGTAGCTATTGTGTAAAAGCCAACACGGCTGCGTGTAGATGGTGTCGATGTTTCTTTCATTTGCCTCACGAGGAACATGAGTTGCACAGCTATCACAACGGCAAAAATGAGGGTACTACGTCTTGCCAAGCTCATGGATATGTCGAGTTTAGATCCCTTTAAATGAGAGCCTTCCTGCCGCGTGTAATCCGGAGGTCCCTTTGATTCTATGACGAACCCACAATCGGGCGAAAATGCAACCATAGACATAGACAACTGAGACGGACCAGGAAGGGGAGATCCGGTGGGATACCGCAGCTCATCTTCAATGAACTTTAGATAGTACGGATTACTGCTAGGGTATAGTTTGGAGGGAGAATGGAAGAGAACTGGATGCTGTTGTAAATACACTACATACTCGCAATGCAGCGCCGGTACTAGGCTGTCACTTGAGCCATCTACTGCAGAGGACCATGGATTCGATGTAACGACCGACCGAGATGTTTGACGTATAATCATATCTTGAATAGTAAGATTTAATATCTCTTGAGAGATAGAGTAGAGGTGCTCATTTAACGTGAGATGTGGAAGCGCAAAGATTCCGGAGAATCTAAGGTTGTGAGCACACAACATGCGGGAACAATGTGGAAAGAACTTACTTCTCGCTTGTAGTCGTTAGTAACATGCCCCCAAACTTGAGGAAATGTACACCATGAAGCGTAAATTCCCACCAGTCCCCCAGAGAGGTATCATCCCCAATGACCATGCGAGCGCTGATGTCAGAGATGGATTTATTCATATCTGCCCGTGTTCGTCCTTCTGCCTCATTGAAGTGGAGACGCACACTACCACCGGTGCCGGTGAGGTTTCTATCATAGTCTGAGAAAGGATAGGCGTTTTCCGGCAACATGGAGGAGATGTTGAGGTGCGGTGCAGGTAGACCATGGCCAACTTTTGACCGTACCCACTCCCCCTTTACGTGGCCAGTGACATTGTGGTATACGGCAGTATAACTGGAGTCCTCTAGGGAGCCGTTTAACGATGCCTCGGTTTGCGCCCCTAGTAAAGCCACCGTTTGTTCCCTCACTCGCTGCTGAACAGGTTTGAACAGACTCCAGGCTAGCCCATCGTCATGTCTGAATCCTGTCAGATTTAACCAGCTTCCTTGTTCAGTATCAAAGCTTCCGTAATGGGTTTTGTTCAGAACATCCAGTGCGTCACGTTCTCGAGCGATGGCATCATCATACCGAGAGTGGGGACCGAAGGATTGTTGTTGCTGTTCTGCAGAATTCAAAAGAAATATGAGTATTAAGAATAGAATAAAGGGTCGAGGATCCCGCGTGTTCGCCATCTATCGCCCAGATTCAACGTCGCTAGCCATAGAGAGGGCTGGAGGAGAGAGGTGAGGACAATGTTGAGCGCATAGGGAAATCGTAAATGCTGGGCCTTATTACATAATACTCTACCTTATATTTCATTACAAGACTCAACCACGGTCGGGATTTCACACAGAAGTATTTAAACAATACTAAGTTTTCTAATTTGATTTCTGCATTCAATGCGTGTACTTAGGTGTGCTGAGAGGAATTGCGGTAGCCTTGCTTCCAGCGGACTGAGGGTTTCACGAGAAGCTGAAAGCCAAAAATTCCAAAGCGGACTTTGAGGGAATACCATCACCGAACACCAACCCAATGCCGTTAAAGACTCTAGAAATGACAGAAGTGGCAAAGTTTATACCACGGAAACAAATCCCTTATAACCGCTCTCCATGTCGTTAATTACCATACATGGCTGCTAGGCCAGGTGGAGACCCTTCGAGATCTACTCGTTCTACGCCGTGCTTAATGTCATTACTGTCACGAACGAGATTCGCAAAGTACTTCCTCGCTACTTCTGCCTCCGTCCTAAATTTAGCTGTTTCTTCCTTCTTGATCTGCAGCTTCTCTACACTTCGCTGCAGGCCGATGCGAAGGTCATTTGCAGGTCCCTTAAGCGCCCTGCGGACTTCTGAGCTGATGCGCAATGCGTTTGTATGAGTATAGTCAAGCACAGCGAGTTGGGTAGACAGCTTAGCACTCAGCCGACGGGGTAGTGATCGAGGTATAGAAGTCAGTGCGTAGGAGACCCCAATAACCACTATAATGAAAGTTAGCCATGAACACAAGACAAAAAAAGTACCCTCTTACTAGTCGCTATAAGGCCAGGAAGGATTAGCCTCCGCATGTTGTTAGAGCCCATGATCTTCATAGCACCGAGAGCACCATCGAGCCAACCAACGCCTCCGACCATCCTACTGCCAATGACGCCCGCAACTGTCATTGCCATGCCTGTCCCTGCAACCTTTTCCTGCCGCTCCCACAAGTTTGCTACGTCGAAAAAATCCCATAACTCAACGTCTACGTCAACTTGTCGTGCGAGAGCATGCATAGGCTTCCTAAACATCCTTTCAGGAAGAAACATAACGTCAGCGTATAGTTTGTTACCGAGGTGGAGAATCCCCAGGCTTTTGATTCCATTGAAGCCTTGCACTGCTCGATTGCGGGCATGCTCTTCGCACAATCTCGCAGTCTCCGAAATTTCTTGGAGCATAGCGTCTCTGATATCTTCAGCGTACTGATAGGCACTCAGTAGACCAGGGTAAGGTATTCCAAGGTCCCGTTCCGCAATTTGTTCAATTGAGCTGTTGAGTGTGTCCCTAGTATACCCGTAGACCTGGGAGGTAACTTCTTCGACCGTATGGTCAACAGCCTCGCCAGCTTCAGTCCTCGATTTCTTAGACTGTTCATATGCTGGCTCTAGTTCATCCAGTTCCTTGCGCACGCGGTCCAGCTCTCCCTGGGCAACATCCCGATTGACCGAGGCAAGGCTGTTAATGTCACTGAGAACGTTCATAAGGTACGTTTTAGCAGGGGCCAATTTTGACCGTGCGCGTTTCTCGAGAACAAATCGCCGCAAAGAGGCTTCGAGTTCTTCAAAGTCCCGTATTTTCTCACGCTCCTTGCCTTTGCCTTTCCCTCCGGGGGAACCGGGCTCACCATGCTTGCCCTTCAGCTCATCATCGTCATCATCGTCGTCGTCTCCATCATCGGGTTCATCACTAAGTCCATTGAAGCCAGAGCCAGTGGAGCCAGAAGACCCGCCATCACCTCCCTGAAGACCCGTTGTGGCGACAGGAATGGCATTGCTAGAAACAAAGTGAACAAGTTCGGCGGATTCTTTGAACGTTGCGGGACTCAAATGTGCCACTTGTTTTAATATCATCTCCTGGCATCTCTTTTTATCTCTGATGTTGTCAAATCCGTTTACCACCATGAAAATATAAGCCTTTTCGCGGGCAGCATTGAATATAAATTCTTTAGCAGATAAAGTGAAGTGATTTGCTGCAGAAACCACGAAAACAACGACGTCGATCTCTTCCTGCCTAGCGAATACTGCTGTGGTCTTCAACGAGTCGTTATTTAATCCCGGGGCGTCGATAAGTGCTATGTCCACGACGCCATTGTTAAGCAGAGATTCGTCCACAGAGCGTATATCTTTGACATATATTTTGCATTGTGAGAAGTGTTCATTGTCCGTCACAATTCTCTCGAGCTCATTTAAAGAGAAGACCGTGTAAGTACTCTCGTCATGCCGATTATACACGGACCCGATGGGGACCCCGTGAACTTCTTCAATACTGCCGTTCTCCCTGAAGTCAAGCACTTCACAAAATATGCTGGTGCATGGTTGCTGGTCCTCTGGAAGAACCTTCCTACGCAGCAGAGCGTTACAGAACGTCGACTTTCCAGCGTTAAGGTCTCCAGTTACGAGGACCTTACTTGAAGTGTCTTCGATTCTTTCCTTTAGAGCATATAGATGTCGGATACTTTGTTGGATTTGGCCATCAAGCAAGGATGCTATTGAGCCTTTTTCTAGCGAGTGAACAAGATCCGTCTGGTTTCGGCCTCCCATCTTCAATTCTAGTTTTAAAACTGAAAAGTCATGGGCAAGCTGTGGAGAAACTAGTCTGGGTTCTGTAACTGGTTTTCGAGCCGCGGCAGAGCTGGATTCGGCGTGGGTAGAGTCCTCGCCAAGAGAAGTACCTGCACGCCGGGGACCTGGAGGCCTTGGTGGGCCCTGCTCTAGATCAAGGTGGCTGTTAAGTGTTGATTGGGTGTGGTGAAGGTCGGGGCGGGGGTCGTTGCGTGATTGAGATAGCGGTGAAGGATCTGTTTGAACTGAAGGGTAATGTGCAGGCCACTTTAAGTTCATATCTTGGAATTTCCTTAAGGTATCAATAGTACCGTGAATTGCACGGCCCAGTGCTATCTTATTCTGGTTGCTAGTTTTGGTTAGTACGAGAGAATATCGATTGGATGGAGGTGACTATACTAGTAGAGTTGTAGAACATGGCTCGCAACTGTTCGTCTTTCGTTTTCAACTGCGAACACATAATTAGTCCTAGCTACATAAAATTATTATTATGGGCTATATATGCGTACCGCTAGGATTGTTCCCACCCGGCAGAACGGGCGTATGGCTTGGTGTTGGCCGGTCGCTCGTGAGTCCCGGGTGCCACCCTCGACTGAGGCTCTCCCCGTCTGCCAGACTTCCTCCATACCCAGAATCATCATCAAGCATCGCAACAAGGCGTGCCGCAGCTTCGGGGGTCGAACCCGACCCAACTGTCATGTAATTGGGACGACTGGGTGCATGATGAGGAAGAATAGAGCCTGGTTGTGGGTCCGCGGTGCGGCAGGAAGAGCCTTCTGGGGCATGACCATCATCTGAATGGCGATCTGGGTTCATTGCGACTGCAGCGGAACATGCGTTGGGGGGTAAAGATGCATGTCGTGAGATGTAGAGGAAGAGAGGAATGCGGGATTGATGATGCGCGGACGTTTTTCGGTGGCGACGAATGCCAAGGCGACTTTCGCGGCTGTACGCTTGGAGTTATGCCGCTATCTCTACGAATGCCACCACAAATTAAAGGGTAAGCAATCGTTAATCTAATAAGTTATAAATCTAATATAAATACGCTAACATAACATCTTTGAAGATATCTAGAGCTCTGTGTCGAGACTTTGAAAATTGCAGGGCGTTCTAATTTGAGCTTAGGTCGGTAGGCCATTAAGAAGCAAGCCAGCCTCCGACTTCATAGCCTTATCACCGCAGCAAGCCACCAAACCCAATACCACTGCGGTTCAACACATTAGATATACCCCACACATTGCACCTCCTGCATATTCAATATCTGAAGCTTGGGCAAGATGAATGTCAGGATAGCGATCTCACTACCTTCTTGATCAGCCTACTGACAGTGCCATCAGATCGTTGAGTGGGCCTTTGGCAAGCGCATGACACCAGCTGAGCGGCTGCGGAAGCATCAGAGAGCCCTTGAAAAGACTCAGCGAGAGTTGGATCGAGAAAGGGTCAAACTAGAGAATCAGGAGAAGAAGCTAGTCCAGGACATCAAGAAGAGCGCAAAAAATGGACAAATGGGACCTCTCAGAATTCAGGCAAAGGACTTGGTGCGGACCAGAAGGTACGGATTACGAGTCGCCAGCGCTTTCGTCATACTAAAGGCATTCATTTCTTTGGACACCATGCTTACGATCACTGTCGCCTCTAGGTACATTCAAAAGTTCTATCAAATGCGGACTCAGCTACAAGCAATCTCGTTGAGGATACAGGTTTATATCTTTGGTTCCTTTTTTACGAAGCAATTCTTATTTAATTTATAGACGGTGCGGAGCAACGAACAAATGATGCAGTCTATGAAAGGCGCTACTAGTATATCATCCACTTGTTCGTTCAACTATACTAATGCTAATACCGTAATCCAGCCTTGTTAGGTAGCATGAACCGCCAAATGAATCTCCCAGCTCTTCAGCGAATCGCTATGGAGTTTGAAAAGGAAAACGACATTATGGACCAGCGACAGGAGATGATGGACGACGCTATTGATGATGTCACAGGGCTGGAAGATGAGGAGGAGGGGGAGGAAGTTGTTAATCAAGTTCTGGATGAGATAGGGATAGATCTTGGACAAGCCGTACGTCTGATGGCGTTCTTTACAATCTCTGTGCTGACAAATGTCCTATAGCTCGGAGAAACTCCGTCTGGATTACAGAAGACCACCGTTGCAGATGGAAGAGTGGCACAGGTTGTTGGGGGAGACCCAGGTGACGATGACCTCCAGGCCAGGCTGGATAGTCTTCGACGATGAAAATATTTTGAAGTCACGTTTAGTATGGTAGGCTTGCACCGGAGCCATGGCGTTTAGGAGTCGAATGACAGCGAAGGGTAGATCTAAGCCGACAGCTGGAAATTTAGAAAGAGGCTTTCCCAGCTTTCTGGGTCTTGACTTGGTGATCTGCTGCGTTTGATGCGTAAAGAAACATATGTGTTGCTACCTATCTATCCGAGACCTTATAGCGGTTTTAGTCGAATGCTATAAGGCACGCTGTACGTATATTGTAGCACTATAAGTGCGCCTGTATCATTTTAAGTTATATCCTGTTATTTCGTGCTATAGGGAGGATTCCACTACGATGCTATATTATGGAGCCGAGCTGTGATGGGAGAGCAACGGAATACTCACTGTTCTGTGACAGGCAAGATGTATCGAAGCCTGCGGGTTTTGACCTTACGTTAAAATGGCCTGAAGCCACATGATTGAAAACCGAAGACGGGCACTTCACCGCATTGCCCGTGGAACAATGTCAGTGAACATTTCTTAATAGCGCTGTTAGCGCGGATCCATGACATGAACCATTGCCGTAGGTGATCGTTAGCCTGCCTTTCAGCAAACCTGAAGTCACGGCAGATGCCTGAAAGCCGCCCTGCATCTCTCAAATTCAGCACTGCCACTTTTCGGTCTGTCTTTGTCTGCCTTGGCCGATTCCTGCTAGTACTCGATTGCACCGCCACGAGTTGAGGCTATTCGGAGATCTAACCTCCCCACTACTCGCTCTAAGGAACAAATCCTCCCAGGTCCTTCGCAACCCCTCCTCCATCTCCTCAGAACTGCACGCGCTTTGTCAACCGCCCATTCGTCAACTTCTACAATAGCCCTCCAAAAAGTAGACGCAAGAACTTGCGCCAGACTGCCGCTCTGCCATTCTCCACACCCTTCAAAGTGCACCACCTTTTGCGTACGTCATTTTGCTAGTCCCGGATCTGCAGTGCAGGGTCCGTCTTCTTGCTATTCCACGTCCGCCACATAAACCTATTATTGCCTTAGGGATGCGAAGCCTGCCTTGATCAAATTGTTAGTTCAATAGGCTTGCAAACACCCCGACGATTTGCGCGTTGGTGGAGCCTGGGATTCCGCGATAGAGCCTTTGATCGTTCTTCCGCTTCCTTACATACCCTGTGCATCGTCATCTCCGGCCTCCGTTTCCCGCAAAATAGAGACCATTCCGATGAACCCTGCTGACTCTATTCTCCCAAATAGACATACAGCTTATTATCACTTTTTCCGGAGTGCCCGCTGTCCGACGACTCTTAGACGCTACAATCTAGCCGCCACCGACGTAGTAGCCTAAGCGCGTGTAGTTTCGATCTACGGTACTCAAGCAGAGTTCTATTTCAGAGTTATCAACCTGGCAGGAAGTAAGCGCAGGAGTTTCTCCAGCCAAGGGGGACTGTTGAACAGGATGTTTGGCACCTCTGCCACACCTGGAAAGGAAGATGAGACCGCTGTGGACTCTACTTCCATAACGGACGTACAAAAGCCACCTAACACTGTTGTTTCCAATGACCCAAATAATGGAGGTGAAAAAAGGTCCAGCGGTAGTGGTAGTCCCTCGAGTCGGAAAGCAAATGATGATAGCAATCCCAGCGGTGAAAAGAAGAGGAGGAGTAGTGGAGTCTCACGAGCGAGAGATATGCTTTCTAGTGCGAAGCAGTCGCTTCATCTCCATGGATCTTCCCCTACATCGCCGTCCAATAACTCAGACAAAACTCCGCAAACGCCCATACAAAAGCTCGGCAAGTCGGACCCTGCACTCAGTGTACCTCAGGGCTCTTTGAACAACTCTGCAGGCGAGTCGGCACCTGGCCCAAGGTCAACGTTCAGGGTTGGTGTGACCGAAGATAAGAACAAGAAATGTCGCAGAACCATGGAGGATACTCATGCGTATCTTTACAACTTTTTGAGCACACCCGCACCCGCTTATGGCCCAGACACTGCTTCTAGGAGTAGAAATTCGGTCTCTGACTCTAGTTCTAGTCTATCAGATCCTGCCGTACAGCCGGTTGTGGAGACTGACAATGGCTATTTTGCGATTTTTGACGGACATGCAGGCACTTTTGCGGCAGATTGGTGTGGGAAGAAATTGCATCTTTTGCTAGAAGACACAATTCGGAAGAACCCTAATACTCCAATTCCCGAACTTCTGGACCAAACTTTTACCGCCGTTGATCAACAACTTGAGAAGCTTCCTTTGAAAAATAGCGGATGCACTGCAGTGATAGCTGTTCTTAGATGGGAGGACAGGGTCCCGAATTCTCAGTCCAGCACTGGGTCCATTCTCTATGCTCCAGCAGCCGTGGCAGCAGTTAGGAGTGCTCCTGAGTCCACTGGGGCCCAGGCTTTAGCATCAGAAATACCCGTCTCATCTCAAACAAACCCTGATATCACATCCGCTACCCCCGCCTACCCAGAATCACGTATTGAGCATCCTTCAGAAGCAAAACTTCGGGACAGCGCTAGCCGTCAGCGGGTGCTTTATACTGCTAATGTTGGTGATGCGCGCATAGTCCTTTGCCGTAATGGTAGAGCTCTTCGACTGTCCTACGATCATAAGGGTAGCGATGAGAACGAGGGACGACGTGTAGCTAGCGCAGGCGGCCTAATCCTGAACAACCGCGTGAACGGTGTTTTGGCTGTTACACGAGCGCTTGGGGATGCCTATATGAAGGATCTTGTGACTGGACACCCGTACACTACCGAAACAGTGATCCAGGCGGACCAAGATGAGTTTTTAATATTAGCATGTGATGGGGTACGCCTATTTCCATTTATTCACCTAGTTTGGTGTATACTAACACCTTACCTATCTAGTTGTGGGATGTTTGCTCCGACCAGGAAGCTGTAGATTTGGTTCGCCATATTCAGGACCCTCAAGCCGCATCAAAACAACTAGTTGATCACGCGCTTGCACGATTCTCTACCGACAATTTATCATGCATGATAGTACGATTCGACAACAAAGCACTGAAACAACGCAGGAATGAATCATCTATGGGGGTCGATGGGGATCAGTTCAGTACGAAAGGTGGCATCAGCGAAGCAGACGCTATAGTTTCGCAAGCAAGGAAGCAGCTAGGCGACTCTGGCGAGACCGTTGAAAAGGTTGTCGCTGATATGATTATGGAGGAATCAGAGCCGGGGCCTGAGCTAAATGCGGAGGCTCTAAAAACAGCCCAGAAGAGTAGCTGAGGCCTTAGTTTGGCGCCTGGCTGTTTCTCTTTCCTTCTTCCTCTCTTGATGCTGGAATTTGCTTCGCTTCGTGACTATTTGAGATGGGGTGTCACAGATATTGACCTGAGTTCCTTCATAGTTATTATGTCTATCCGTGCATGATTTATGCTAAAAGGCCACCATATTTCTCGACTGCTGTTTAAGTTTTCCTTTGTTTTAACCAATTCAGCGTTCAAATTTGTTCGGGCATGAGTGGGGCGTTGCGAGGCTGTACGATGCTGGATTGTGTGGGCTTCACATTCGCTAGAATATGTGGTATCTTGGAGATGGATAGGAATATACGGGTTGTTATGCGTGCTCGAAATGACAGTGTTGAGTCTTTACATGCCTTATTGTGACCCACAGTTCCTGAGAAAGGTGCTCCTTTTACCGAGCCGGCCAAGGGCTCTAGATTCAATCAAGTCTTGGCAAAATGAAACCGTGGATTAATCAATTGATTGCAACTTAGTATTATGATAATAAAGCTTAGATTTTATATATAATCTGTTCCTATTGTAGCTTGATTCGATCGAGGTGTTCCTGCCAGCAAGGCCTATGCGCGGAGATGTGTATATTGTATAATAGGTTGTAGAGACGATTGTTAATGTTTTGGTGTTCGTGCACGGGCCACATTTGAAAGAGCACATGGGATAGCATTAGGTTATATTAACACCCTGCACGACCTCCTCAGTAAATGAAACTGTAGGGCGTAATGCTAAAATCCATAATCAGTGGAGCGCGGGCTCAGTTTTCTATGGTTACAACCGAGCCTAATACCGCGGAGAAAATAGTCATGGCATATAAATATGGATTAATTGTTTTTATCTGCAATTTATCTTATCGCATGCGCCGCTGATAAAGGCGCTATCGTAAGCGAACCAACCAAAAATACTATAAGCTAAAAGCTCTTTATCTTCTCTATCGCCTCCACGTTACGGCAATATCGTAGCTTTATTTTATAAGAAGTTAGATATAGGCAATCGGTCGGTTTTAGTCTAAAATCCACGAAGATGTATCTCGCCCCCTAGTATTCTTAGTATGGAGTTATAATCTATAAATATATAGATATAATTACCTGAAGAATCTATTGCATTAATAAAATATATAATAACTCTCATGGTCAGGACGTCGCTCGTAGAAATATACAAAATTCGATTTTTAAAACCTTTAGTTTGTACCAAAATGAGGCCCATAAGCTCTCAGACTCTCGGTGTAAGGGTTCTTTTGGCCCCTCACTCGGGTGCACGCCCCGGGGCTCTTAGGAGCTGCCAAGGCTAGCCTTCGGCCCTTGGCACCTCCTTATAAGCTCCTCGGGCTTGCAGCCCTCCTGTCCTCATCGGTGCGTCTCTGTACGAGGCTATTGCCATACCTTTACCATATCATCCTCTCTTCCATCGACTCTCCGTGACTCATGCTCGGCTTGCCTGCTCCCTACCGTACACCTAGGCAAATATGCCTCACACTCCGGGAGAATTCGTTTGCTAATAAGGAGCAGTATGCCCGCACGTGCGCTTAGTGCACGTATCAATGAGGGTCTGATTTATGAGATAATCTGCAATGCCCTTGCATTAGGCTTGACTGCATCTTTCCAACAAGACTTACCCGACGCTTGGCGAACTTCACGGATTTACGCCCCGTTTATATGCAAATATTTTTTCACCTGCTGATATTACGAAAATCGCTCCATAGAATTATAGATAACTCTCCGCTTACGCCATGAATCTATCTCGCACCCCTCTGAAAGCTGTGGTGGAGGCCCTGATAGAATTTCAAGCTCTGCGTCTGCGTAGAGGCGTCGAGCTTTGCAAGAGCTTTGAGAGAGCTCTGCGAAAGGGGTAACGTGCACGGAGCTCTATATGGAGGACAAAGCTCTATTAAACGCTCTACTAAACGCTCTACCAAAGCCTCTACAAGAGCTCTACCCACGCAGTGAATTGGCCACGCAGTGAATGGAGCACGCAGCGCGCAGGGAGGTCCAAGGGGGTCTCCCCCTTGGGCTCAAAATCTACTTGGAGCTCCACTCGAAGCTTGACACAGAACTCCAAAGTTCTACTAACACGCAGCACTAATATACTAGGAAGTCTCTATAATCGTCTCTAAGAGCGGCTCTATAATTGCTCATATAATCGTCTATATAAGCGTCTCTACGACCGTCTCTACAAATGTCCGTACAAATGCCTATATAAAGCTCTGCTTAAAACTCTATACAAAGCCGTTTACAAGGCCTTCAAAAACAAGCCTAAATACAAGTTCTATAGAGAAGCTCTGCACGAGGCTCTGCACAAAACCTTATGTTTAGGAAAGCTGCGGAGCAGGGAGCCGCGCAGCGCGACGGAGGTATATCTACTATTTATAATAATATATCTTATGCCTTAATATAGGGCTCTAATATATATAGGGAGGGAGATAATTACTTAAGGTATCTATTATATTAAGCATATATAGTATAACTATTATGGTTATGCTATAGTTTATCCTTCGAGCTCCGGGGGCTCTATTTCAGAAGCTGCATACGTGTCGAACGTTGAGGTCACTGTCAGGTACCACCTTATGACTCACACCCTGTTTCTATTACCTATCACCGACTGAGTGGCAATGTCGACCTGGTGGCGATTGAGTAATAGTTCCAAATCGTCGTCAGTGTCGTCGTCAGTGTCGTCGTCAGTCTTTTGCCCCAACGTCATGTA
>Ga0307515_10001105_pt1 | contig 61711 bp, 56 predicted proteins | sample 17_EM_MG_FD_194513 | JGI IMG/M metagenome (GOLD analysis project Ga0307515, IMG submission 194513) | Populus trichocarpa ectomycorrhiza microbial communities from riparian zone in the Pacific Northwest, United States - 17_EM | ecosystem: Host-associated > Plants > Roots > Unclassified | place... | reverse complement strand
TGGCTGGGCGCAACCATCGCGGTGGTGTCGACGGTCAAGCTCAACAACCTGAACCTCTATTCGTCGTCGCTCGGCTTCAGCACGCTGCTTCACGCATTGCGTCTGCAACGCAACGGCACGCTCGATCGCGGCCGGGTGACCTGGTGGATCGGCATCACGAGCACGGTGCTCTCGATGCTCGGCATCCTCGACCACTTCATCGGTTTTCTGGTGCTGCTCGGCGTCGCGATCCCACCCGTGGCCGGCATCATGATCGTCGACTACTACCTGCTGCGCCGCGACCGCGCCGAACTGCTGCGGGCACGCGCGACGGGGCAGCTGCCCACCGAATCCGAGCGCTTCAACCCGGTGGCGCTGGTGGCCTGGCTCCTCGCCTGTGCGAGCGCATTGCTGCTGCCGGGCATCGGCATCCCTGCCCTCAACTCGCTGGTGATCGGAAGCCTGGCGTACTGGGCCGGCATGCGGCTCGTCGCCTGGCGCCGCGGTGGCGCGGTCGCCCGCTTTGCCCGCGAGAGTGCTGGGTAAAGCTCCGCCCGAGCGTCAGACCAGCGCGCGCCGCCGGACCTCGGCCACCACATCGTCGCGCGAGCGAACGCCGAGCTTCGAGAAGATCGCCTTCAGATGGTGCTTGATCGTCTCCGGCGAGAGCACGAGTTCGCGCGCGATGAGCTTGGTCGACTGCCCCTTCACCAGGCCGCGCAGCACGTCGCGTTCGCGGGGCGTGAACAGCATGTCGGCGGCGCTGCGCCGCTGCACGCTCTCGTCCGACACCGAGACGATGCGGCTCGCCCACGCGGCCGCGTCGTGCCGCGGTGATGCCGCGACGGCGTGCACGATGCCCAGCACCTCTGCGCCAGCCCAGATGAACGCCTGCACCGCGCCGCACGCGGCGGCGATGCGCAGCGCCTGCTCGACGGCGAGCCGGCCTGCAGGCTGATCGAGCTTGGCGATGAATGAGCGCGCGAGCATCAGGCGCGCGTCGATCTCGGCCAGGCGCCGGCCGGATCGAAGGGCGGAGGCGAGTGCATCGTCGGCGATCCGCACGGCAGCATCGATCTTCCCGTTCGCAAGCGCGAGGCTGAAGCAGGCTGCGATCACGGCCTCGGTTTCGGCCACCGGCAGCGAGCCGGCCTCGCGGCCGATGCCGAGCACGTGCTCGATGCTGGTGTCTTGTGCGAGTTCGTTGGCTTCTGCGAGACGCTGGGTCGCGACGAGGATCTGGATCTCGTGCGCCGCGGCCAGGATGTCGAGGTGGGGCAGGCCGTCGTCGAACGCGATCTGGCGCGCGCTCGCGAGCATGTCGAGCGCGCGTGAGACGTTGCCGCGCGCGAACTCGCACAAGGGGTAGTAGACGTACACGCCGGCGTGGATCTCGAAGAGCGTCATCAGCTTGACCGGCGCGATGGCCTCGAAGTGCTTGAACGCCTCGTCGATCGCGCCCTGGTCGAAGCACAGCTTGCCGAGCAGCGCATGCACCACCTGCCCGAACGAGCCGTGCGTGAAGGTGAAGATGTCGAGTTCCTTGCCCGAGGCCTTCAGCAACTCCTGCTGCGCCACCGCCAGGTCACCGCGCGCATAGGCGTTGCGGGCCTTGTAGACCCAGGTCCAGGGGATGTTGTACGAGAAGTGGCCGTCCTGGTGCAGCTTCTCGGCCTCGACCGTGCGGCGCTCGGCGCGGTCGAGCGGCCCATAGCGTTGCAGCATCAGGATCTCGACCGCGAGCACGACCACGAGGTAGCGCGAGTCCTCGCAATAACGCTCGCGCGCCTGGGCCAACGCCTGCTCGAGCTCAGGCATCGGCTTGAAGCGGAACACGTGCTCGGCTTCGTTGACCGACATCAACACGCGGGTGATCGAGAGGTCGAACCAAGTGGCCTCGTCAACTTCGCCAAGCGCGCGCCGCGCGTCGATGCCGGCGGTCAGGCGCGCCAGGTCGAGCCGCGCCTCGACGCCGTTCTCTTCGACCAGCAGCTGCGCGATGCGCAGCAGGCGCAGCCGCGGGTGCTTCTGCACCGTGCCCGGCGGCAGCAGCTGGAGCAAGGTCTTGACCCGGCCCACGCCCTGGTCGATCAGCAGGCAGATGCCACCGGCGTCGGCAAGCGTGCGTGCCGCGAGCTGCAGCCGGCCGCCGAGCACCGCATGCGAGACCGCCTCGTGCAGCGCGCCGCGTGCCGCGAAATACTGCGCCGCCCGCGTGTGCAAGGTGGCCGCGCGCCCGCCCTCGTCGTCGCGCTCGAGCATGCTGCGCAGCAGGTCGCGCAGCAGCGGGTGCAGGCTCGCGGTCAGTGGCTGGGTGTTGACGACGACGATCGGCTTCATCAGCTTCAGCCGCTCGATGTGGCTCGCGCTGTCGCTGCGGTCGCGCACGGCGTTGGCCGACGCGATGTCGATGCTGTCCAGCACGGCCACGTCGACGAGAAACTGCACGTCGTCGTCGCGCAAGGACGAGAACACCTGCGTGGCCAGGTACTCGAACACCTCGTGGATCGGCAAGCCGGCCCGGCCGGCATCGAGGGTCGGGAGCGCGCCGCCGGTCGTCATCCGCAGGCGGGCGAGTTGCAGCACGAAGGGCCAGCCTGCGGCGCGGTCGATCACGAGGCGCATGGCCGCGTCGGGCAGCGCTGCACTCAAGAGGTCGCGTGCTTCGTCGTCGGTGAAGCGCAGGCGGTCGACATCGATCACGCGCAAGTGGCCTTCGACCTGCAGCGCCGTCAGCGGCAGGCCAGGAGGAACACGGCTGCCGACCATGCAGCGCACGCCTTGCGGCAGCAGCACAGCGAGCGTCGAGAGCAATGAATCGACCTGCGCGCTGGACGCAAGCTCAAAGCGGTCGACGAAGAGCGTGATGCCTTCGGTCGAGCCGGCCAGCGCATGCGCCATCTCCGAGAGGCCCATGCTCGCGGCAATGCCCGAAACACCGGCCGCTAGCAAGGCCTGACCGAGGTCTTCGACGAACACATCCGGTTCGCGGTCTTGCTGGCTGCAGTTGAGCCAAGCGACACGCTCGCCGTCTTCTGCGAGCTGCGCGGCGATCTGCGCCATCACGGTCGTCTTGCCGAAACCCGCCGGCGCGAGCAGCAGCGTCAGCCGTGCAGAACTCGGCAATGCACTGAGGATTCGCCTCGTCAGGCGATCACGCGGGATCGCCTCTTCCAGATGGACGATGGGTCGGAACTTCAGCTTTTCCGATGGCGATGGCATGTCGGCTGGTGCGTGCAAATCGCGTGCCGCTCGGCACGCACATGCATTCTCGCGCCTGGCCACCCAGCGTGCTGGGGCTTCGATACTCGGGCAAGCCCTCAGTCGCGCGATGCGGCGCCGAGGGCGAGGGACTTAGGCTCGCAGGCGGGCTTCGCGGCCCGCGTCGTCGGACCAGTTGGCCCTCATCATGTTGGTGTTGGCGGCCAGTTGGTCGCGCACGCGCACGATGCTTTGCGGCTCGCTGAGCAGGCGCATGCGGTCGGACGCGCTCAGGCGCTCGGTGTCCTGGTCGACGAGCAGGCCGCGCACGAGCAGGCGGCGCGCCTTGCCGCGGCTGCCCCAGCTCGTGTTGCGCGGGCCCATGGCCGAGCGCACGACGTCGAAGAGCCACGGGTCGGTGAAGGTGTCGCGCCACTGCAGGGCCGGCGCAGCGCGGCGCGCATGCGCCCAGGCGCGGCGCAGCACGTGCGGGGCGGTGTGCTCTTCAGGCGTCATCAGCAGGCGGCCGGCCAGCAGGCGTTGGCCGAGGTTGGAGCGGCTGGTCAGCACCGTGAGCGGCACGGCGAGCAGCAGCGGCAGGCCCATCGGCATCAGCCACAGCGTGGCCTGCGGTTGCAGCCACAGCACCAGCCCCACGATGGCAGCGACGACGGCACTGACGGAACCGAAGCGGCGCAGCGCATCGGCCCAGCCGATGTCGTTGGCTTCGCGCGGAGGCGACTTCCAGTCGAGCTTGAGGCCGGTGAGCGCCACCACGACGAAGAGCGTGTGCGCCATCATGCGCACCGGTGCCTGCAGCACCGACAGGCCGCCTTCGAGCAAGGCGCCTTTGACCAGCGCACTCGTGCCGCCATAGCGGCGTTGCTGGCCTGCCATCACGATGGCGGCCACGCCCATCACGCGAGGCAGCGCGAGCATCAGCGCGGTGGCGAGCCACAGGCCGGCGACTTCGATCGGCACCGCCTCATGCGTATCGAACAAGGTGCGGTCGCCGAACATCCACATGCCCGCGCCGAGCAGCACGAAGGCCAGCCACAGCGGTGCCGACAGGTAGGCCAGCGCGCCGGTCAACAGCATCGCGCGGTGCACGCCATGCAGGCCGGGTTCAGCGATCAACCGGGCGTTCTGCAGGTTGCCCTGGCACCAGCGGCGGTCGCGTTGCAACTCTTCGAGCAGGTTGGGCGGCTGCTGTTCGTAGCTGCCATGCAGGTCGTGCACCAGCCACACGTGGTAGCCGGCGCGGCGCATCAGCGCGGCTTCGACGAAGTCGTGCGACAGGATCTCGCCGGCAAGGCCGCCATGGCCGGGCAGCGGCGCGAGCGCGCAGTGCTTCATGAAGGGCTCGACGCGGATGATCGCGTTGTGGCCCCAGTAGTGCGACTCGCCGAGCTGCCAGTACTGCATGCCGGCGGTGAACAGGCGGCCATGCACGCGGCCGGCGAATTGCTGCGAACGCGCATGCACGGTGTCGAGGCCGCAGGCCTGCGGCGCGGTCTGCATGATGCCGGCGTTGGGGTTGGCTTCCATCAGGCGCACCAGCTTCACCAGTGCGTCGCCGCTCATCACGCTGTCGGCGTCGAGCACCACCATGTAGCGGTAGTTGCGGCCGAAGCGGCGGCAGAAGTCGGCCACGTTGCCGGCCTTGCGCTTGGTGCGGATCTGGCGCCAGCGGTAATAGATGCGGCCGCCCGTGCCGCACTCTTCGCGCAGCTTGGCCCATGCAGCCAGCTCGGCGGCGCGGATCTCGGGGTTGTTGGTGTCCGACAGCACGTAGACGTCGAACAGGCTCGACGCGCCGGTGGCGGCCAGCGACTCGCAGGTCGCGCGCAGGCCGGCGAACACCGTCGACACCTGCTCGTTGCAGATCGGCATGATGATCGCGGTGCGTGCGCCGCGGTGAATGGGCTCGTTGCCCACCGAGTGGGCCGACATCGCGTGCTTGTCGCCGCGCCACAGCACCCAGAAGCCCATCATCGCGGTGAAGAAGCCCGCCGACACCCAGGCGAAGAGCAGACCGTACAGGCCGATCTGCAGCGTGCGCAGCCAGGCGTTCTGCTGCATCGGCAGCATGTTGGCCAGCAGCGTGGTGGCACCCGCGGCCGACAGCATCACCAGCGCCAGCAGCACGCGGCGGCGATTCGTCGCGGCGCGCTCCCAGGGCAGCATCTCGCCGGAAGCCGCGGTCGACTTTCGGCGCCCCGACACAAGGTCAACCAGGCTGCGGGTGAAGCCGCGCCAAGGCTGCGCCACCATCGAACCGCGGTTGATCGGAGGTGTGCTGGCCCCCGGCATGGCCTGCGTGGCAGACGACATGGTGGTCGCCCCTTGCGTTGTCACTCGGGTTGAATGATGTTGGTCCATGTTTCGGTCAGGGCGTTTGCGCCGTTTTGAAGAAAGGCTCGCAGCTCGGCGGGTTGGCCGGGCTGGAGGCGGGTGACGCGCACGGTCATGCGCCAGTTGCCGGTTGCGGCATTGAGATAAGCGTTGCTCTCGACGATGCGGGCGTTGCTGCCCGCCGTGACGACGGCCTTCACCGGCGCATCGGCCGGCAGTGCACGCAAAGCCGGGCCGTCGAAGTCGACGACGTACTGCACTTCGTTCGGGTCGCGCTTGGCCTTGGAATCGATGAAGCCGCTGCCGCGGCGCGTTTGCACCGTCCAGCCCGAAGGCGGGCGCTGCTGGCGTTCGCCCTGCATGCGCAGCTGGTAGGCGAAGTCGAGAGGCTGGCCGACAGCCGGTGCGCGCTCGGGCACCCAGTAGGCGACGACGTTGTCGTTGGTCTCGTCGGGCGTGTGCAGCTGCATCAGCTCGACGCGGCCCGGTCCCCAGTTGCCCTGCGGCGTGATCCAGGCACTCGGGCGGTTCTGGTACTGCGCCTCGGTGTCTTCGTAGCTGTAGTACGAACGGTCGCGCTGCATCAGGCCGAAGCCCTTGAGGTCGCGCACGGCGAACGAGGTCACCAGCGTCTGCTTGGGGTTGACCAGGGGGCGCCACAGCCACTCGCCGTCACCGGTATTGACCATCAGGCCGTCGGAGTCGTGCACCTCGGGACGGAAGTCGTCGACACGCGGCTGGTTCTCGCCGTGCTGGAACATGCTGGTCAGCGGCGCCAGGCCCAACGTGGCCACGCCGGCACGCAGAAACAAGCGGGCCTGCACGTCGACCACAGTTTCGTCGCCGGGGCGCAGCGTGAAGCGGTAGGCGCCGGTGGCACGCGGCGAATCGAGCAGAGCGTGGATGACGAGCGAGGTGGCGTTGGCCGCCGGGCGCTCGATCCAGAACTCGGTGAAACGCGGGAACTCTTCGCCCGAGCCGCCCACGGTGTCGATGCCCAGGCCGCGGGCCGACAGGCCATAGTGCTGCCCCTTGCCCAGCGCGCGGAAGTAGCTCGCGCCGAGGAACACGACCAGCTCGTCCTTGTAGGCCGGGTTGTTCAGCGCGTAGTGAACGCGAAAGCCGGCGAAGCCCAGGTCGCCCCAGCCCTTTTGCGACAGCTTGTTCTTGCCGTAGTTGAAGTCCTGGCGGTCGAAGGGAACATGGTGCGCCACGCCGTTGTCGATCTCGTTGATGGAGACCGACTGCGTCTGGAACTTGCCCAGGTGGAAGAACATCACCTCGAAGGGCAGCGCTTCCTTGCGCCACAACGCCTTCTGCGGGTTGAAGCGGATGTCGCGGTACTGGTCGTAGTTCAGGTCCTTCAGCTCGCCCGGCAGCACCACGGTGCTGGCCGCGTACGGCTTGGCCGACAGCTTGCGCGCCTGCTCGGCGACGTCATCGAACCCGAAGGCGGCTGCAAAGCCGGCATGGCACGGCAGCAGTGCGGCCAGGGCGAGCACAGCCTGTGTCGCGGTTCGGCGAACGGGCGAGGAGAACGGGAATGGAAAGGTCAAGGCAAACGGCAAAACGTGGCGCTTTCAGAGAGATGAGGTGGCTGGAATGGGCCGCGACGTCTCCTATGGGCAACGGCCGTGCCACTGCCGAAAAAGTGCCTCCAATCAAGGGGTTGCGAGACGGCCCCGGGGGCGATATCCCAATGGGCCGCCCAACCCGCCGAAAAACCGCCGTTTTTGTCGCCGGACAGCGACAGGGCGAGGGCTGGATCTGGCTAAGTCGTTGCCGGCAAACGAGTTTTTCGATGTCACCCTCTGGCGACAGCTGCATTGACCGCGGCGACACTGAGGCGGCCGGGCTCAACCCGCGCAGACACGCCAAGATGACAAATCTGTCATCTCCCGGTCAGCCCGCCGCAGGGCCGCGCTCACTAAACTCGAACAACTTTTGCCCAACGCCCTCTCTGCCATGCGCGTGCTGATCATCGAAGACGAGCCCAAGACGGCCGAGTACCTGCGGCGCGGCCTCACCGAGCAGGGCCATGTGGTGGACGTCGAGCACGACGGCATCGACGGCCGCCACGCCGCGCTGGAAGGCCGCCACGACGTGATCGTGCTCGACGCCATGCTGCCGGGCATCGACGGCTTCGAGATCCTGCGCGACGTGCGCCGCGCGAAGCAGGTGGCGATCATCATGCTGACTGCACGCGACGGCATCGAAGACCGCGTGCGCGGCCTGCAGGAAGGGGCCGACGATTACCTCGTCAAGCCCTTCTCGTTTCTCGAACTGAGCGCGCGGCTGCATGCGCTCTCGCGCCGCAGCCGCCAGCAGGAGCCGACCTCCATCACCATCGGCGACATGGTGCTCGACCTGCTGGGCCGCAAGGTGCAGCGCGGCGGCGAGCGCATCGACCTCACCGCCAAGGAGTTCACCCTGCTGGTGACGCTCGCGCGCCGGCCCGGCCAGGTGTTGTCGCGCACCGAGATCGCCGAGCTGGTGTGGGACATCCATTTCGACAGCGGCACCAACGTCATCGAAGTGGCCATCAAGCGGCTGCGCGCCAAGCTCGACGGCCCCTACCCCCGCAAGCTGCTGCACACCATGCGCGGCATGGGCTACGTGCTGGAAGAGCGCGAAGCCGAGGCCACGTGAGCAGCCCATGGGCATGACACGCCACCTGTCGATCCGCCTCACGGCGATGTTCGCGTTCTGTGCCGCGGCAGTCTTCCTGATCGGCGGCGTGACGCTGTACGGCGTGCTGCGCGAAGGGCTGATGCAGCAGGTGCGCCAGGAGCTGATGCTGCGCGGCGGCTGGGCCGAAGCGATCGTCACGCGCGTGCAAGACGAATCGCAATGGCGACTGTGGCTCACGCCCAAGTTCAACGCCAGCGAGATGGGCCGCAGCGAGCTGCGCCTGTGGATCGTCAGTGATACGCCGGGCTTCAACTACGGCCCGCCGCGCCCCGACATCGAACAGCTGGCGCGCACCAGCGGCTTCGGGCAGCTCTTCGAACCGAACCACCCCTGCGCGCTGACCACCTTGACCAAGGTCGTGCCCGGCGACGGCAACCGCCCGCAGGTCACCGTGGTGCTGGTGAAAGACCCGCTGCGCTTTCTGGAAACGCTGGTTGCATTCCGCTATGCGTTGATCGCGCTCGGCGGCGGGGGCGTGCTGGCCGTGGCCTTCCTCGGCTTCGGCATTGCACGCCTCGGCCTGCGCCCGCTCGAGCGCCTCTCGCGCCAGGCGCAGGCGCTCGACCCGAGCCACCAGGAGCAGCGCCTCGACCTCACGCCGATGCCGGCCGAACTGAGCAAGCTCACCGGCTCGTTCAACGGCGCGCTGGCGCGGCTGGAAGCGGCCTACCAACAGCTCGAAGCCTTCAACGCCGACGTGGCGCACGAGCTGCGAACGCCGCTCACCAACCTGATCGGCCAGACGCAGGTAACGCTGACCCGCGAGCGCAGCGCCGCCGAGCTGGCAGACGTGCTGCACTCCAACCTCGAAGAGATGGAGCGGCTGAAAGGCATCGTCAACGACATGCTCTTTCTCGCCCGCGCCGACCAGGGCGCGGCGGCCACGCGGCTCGTCACCACCTCGATCGCCGGCGAGGTGGGCAAGGTGGTCGACTTCCTTGAGCCGCTGATCGAAGAACGCGGCGTGCACATCAAGCTGCACGGCGACGAAATGGGCAGCATCGAGACCGCGCTGCTGCGGCGCGCGCTCGGCAACCTGCTGCAGAACGCGATCGAGCATTCCAGCCCGGGCGACGAGATTGCCGTTGCGATCACGCGCGAAGGCGAGCAGGTCCAGGTGGCCGTCAGCAACCCCGGCAACGAGATCGAAGGGCGCCACCTCGCGCACTTGTTCGACCGCTTCTACCGCGTCGACAGCGCGCGCCGCAACCCGGGCGGCAACCACGGGCTGGGGCTCGCGATCGTCAAGGCGATCGCGCTGATGCACCGAGGCTCGGTGTTCGCGCGCTCGGAGCAGGGGCGCAATACCTTCGGCTTCACGCTCGCCGCCGAAGCATAGTGGCGGCGTAATGGCACTGCAGCGGCGACACGCCGCAAGATGACAGAAACGTCATCGGGCCGACAGCATCCTGTGCCGCGCCTCTTTCTACGATGCCTTCACTCCCAACCACTTTGAAAGGCATCGATCATGAACACCAAACTTGCACTGAGCATCGCCGCTCTCGCCTTCGCCGGCCTGGCACCGCTCGCACACGCCGACTCGAACGACTTCGCACAATCCGTCAACACGGACGTCGCGACGAAGTTGACACGCGCCGAAGTGCGCGCCGACCTGGCCCTGTGGCAACGCGCCGGCCTCAACGACGCCGCCCTGAGCGAAGAGTCCCCGGTCGCCAACGAAGAGACCGAACGCCGCATGGCCCTCTATCGCCAATGGCGCAGCGGGCCTGAGTTCCTGGCCGAGCTGTCGCGCCAGCAAGGCCGCTCGAGCACGACGGCCAAGGCGCCCTCGGCACAGACGGTCAATTGAACGCCAGCCACAACAGGAGCCCCATGATGACGACAGCCATCGACACCCGCGTCTTGCTGAGCGCCCGCCTGCTGATGGCGGCCATCTTCGTTCTCTCCGGGGTGCGCAAGGCACTGGCTTTCGCAGGCACGGCAGGCTACTTCGCCAAGCTGGGCCTGCCGATGCCGGAGGCCATTACCGCGCTGGTGATCTTCATCGAGGTGGGCGGCGGGCTGGCACTCGTCGCCGGCTGGCAGCTCAAGCCGGTGGCACTCGCGATGGCTGCGTTCACGCTGGCCACCGCCTTCATCGGGCATGCCTTCTGGGCCGCAGCGCCGGAGCAGTTCGGCGCGCAGCTGAACAACTTCATGAAGAACGTGGCGATGGTGGGCGGCTTCGTGCTGCTGGCCGGCACGGCCGGGCTGGGCCTCAAATCGTCCGAACCGGCGCTTCGCTTGAAAACAGACCCGGCGCGCTGAAGCGGAGTCAGTCGCCGTTGACGGCGCCAGCCTTGAACTGTCCCGGCGTGAGCCCATTGCGCTGCAGCAGCCGATAGAACTCGGTGCGGTTGCGGTCGGCCAGGCGCGCTGCATCGGCAGCATTGCCGTCGGTGAGCTTGAGCAGGCCGACGAGGTAGTCGCGCTCGAAGCGCTCGCGCGCCTGGGCGTAGGTCAGCACCTCGACGGTCGGCACGCGCAGCGCGCGCTGCACCAGCGAGAGCGGGATCAGCGGCGTGGTCGTCAACGCACACACCTGCTCGACCACGTTGTGCAGCTGGCGCACGTTGCCGGGCCAGCTGGTGGTGGTGAGCGCCTTCATCGCATCGGGCGCGAAGCCGTTGAAGCGCTTGCCGTACTTCTCGCTCAGGCGCGCGAGAAAGTGGTTGGCCAGCAGCGGGATGTCTTCGCGCCGCTCGGAGAGCGTGGGCAGGTGCAGCGACACCACGTTGAGCCGGTAGTACAGGTCTTCACGGAACTGGCCTTCGGCCATCGCGACATCGAGGTCGCGGTGTGTAGCCGAGAGGATGCGCACGTCCACCGGCACCGACTGGCTCGCGCCCACCGGACGCACCGAACGCTCTTGCAGCACACGCAGCAGCTTCACCTGCAATGCGGGCGGCATGTCGCCGATCTCGTCGAGGAACAAGGTGCCGCCATCGGCCGTGACGAAGAGCCCGCGGTGGTTGGCCACGGCGCCGGTGAACGAGCCCTTCACATGGCCGAACAGCTCCGATTCGAGCAGCGACTCGGGGATCGCGCTGCAGTTCACCGCGACGAACGGCTTGGCCGCGCGCGCGCTGGCGCGGTGGATCGCCTGCGCCAGCAGCTCCTTGCCGCTGCCGCTCTCGCCGCGGATCAGCACGCTGGCGTCCGAGGCCGCGACCATCTTGGCTTCGGTCAACAGATCGGCCATGCAGTTGGATCGGCTGACGATGGCTGCACGCCAGGCTTCGTCGCCGGTGCTGGCCTGCTGCGCCGGCGCGGTGAGGGCCAGCGCCTCGTTCACCTTGTCGAGCAAGGCCTTGCCGTCGAAGGGCTTGGTCAGGTAGCTGAACACACCACGCGCGGTGGCCTCGACCGCATCGGGAATGGTGCCGTGCGCGGTGAGCAAAATCACCGGCAAGGCCGGGTGGCGCTTGCGGATCTCGTCGAACAGGGCCAGGCCGTCGCGCCCCGGCAGCTGCACGTCGCTCAGCACGAGCTGCGGGCGGGCCACGGCCAGCTGGGTCAGCGCGTCTTCGGCCGACTCGACCGAGGTGACGCGGTGGCCGGCCGCCGTGAGCCGCATCGACAGCAGCTTCAGCAGGTCCGGGTCATCGTCGACCAGCAGCAGGTTGGCCATGGTCGATCCGGCCGTTCAGGGCGCCTTGGGCAAGGCGGGCGGTGCCGATGCGGCCGCTGATGCAGCAGGCGGCGAAGACGCCGGCGCCACGCTTGCACCTGCCGGGCGCGTGGTCATGCTGCGTTCGATGGCCTTCAGCGCTTCGAGTTTTTCGCTGAGCTGCTGCAGGTTGCGCTGCTGTTCGCGGCGCTGCTGGTTCTGCTTTTCGAGCAGGTCTTCAAGCCGGCGCTGCTCGGCCACGCGGGCCAGCAGCAGGCGGGAGAGCCCTTGCCAGGGCTGCAGTTCCGGTGCGCTCGAACGGGTGATCGGCTCCAGCAGTGCGATTGCGCGGGCCACGTCTCCGCCGTTGTGCTGCTGCGAGAGCGCCAGCGCCAGCTCGAGCACCGCGTCGGCCGGTGCCGCGGTGGCGGTGGCCGACACCACGCCGTTCAGCCGGTTGATCTCGCCGACGAGGTCGTTGGGCGACATCTGCCGGATCAGCTCGTGATACGCCAGGAAGCGGCGAGCCGCGACGTCGGTCGGGTCCGGCTGCTGGATCACGACGGTCGGCGGCGGGGGCGGCGGAGCGGGTGCTGGCGCGGGGGCCGATGCAGGCACGGCAGGCGGCGGAGGCGCCGGGTGCTGGAACGGCACGCAGGCCGCCAGCATCAGCGTGCAGCTCACGAGGGTTCCGAAACGAATCAATGTCCTAGCCTGCATGCGGTATTTCGATGTGAAAGTGAGCGCCGGGGCCGTCGTCCAGGAGTTCGATCTGGCCGCCGTGGGCGGTGATGTACTCATGCACGATCGACAGGCCGATGCCGCTGCCGCGCGCTGCGTCGCTCGGCTGCCGCTCACCGCGGTAGAAGGGCTCGAACACACGGGCCCTGTCTGCCGCGGCGACACCGACACCTTGGTCCACGATGTCGATGCAGGCGCGGCCGGGCACGCGCGCTACGGAAAAACGGATGGTAGCGCCCGGCGGGCTGAAGCGTATGGCGTTGGACAAAAGGTTGCCCAGCGCCGTGCGCAACTTGTCGGCGTCAACCTCGGCCACCAGCGGTTCGCCCTCGACGAACACCGCCAGTTGCCGAGCCTGCCATTGGAGCCGCTGCTGCGCCACCAGTTCCCTGATCAGCGCCCTGAGTTCGGTGGTGCGGCGCACCAGCCGCCGCGCCTCGAAAGCCGCGGCATTGAAACGCAGCAGGTCTTCGATCTGCGCCTGCAGCACGGCAGTGTTCTGCTGCAGGATGCGCACCACCTCGCGCTGGTTGTCGGTGAGCGTGCCCGTGACGCCCTCTTCGAGCAGCGACACGCCTTCGCGTAGCGCCGACAACGGCGTCTTCAACTCGTGCGACACGTGGCGCAGAAAGCGCGACTTGTCGGAATCGAGTTCGGCCAGGCGAAGGCGCAGCCATTCGAGGCGACGACCGACCAGGCGCACGTCGGCCGGCCCTTGGATCTCGATCGGCTGGTCGAGCCGGTTTTCACCCAGGCCCACCACCGCCTGCTCCAGCCGCTTGAGCGGCCGCGCCAGCCACACGCCGAAGCCCAGCGCCATGACGATCGCCACGGCGATGGCCGCGAGGATCTGGCGGCCCAGCTGCGCGCGGCCCGCCTCGAGTTCATCCAGCAGCACCTGGTTGCGCGCCTCGGTGGCCAGGCGCACCTGCTCCGCAATGGCAGCGTTGATGCCTTCGAGTTCGCGAAAGGCCGTGGTCACTGCCGCCTCGCGCAAGCGCATCTCGACCGTCGGATCGCGCAACTGCTCCTCAACACCGACCTGCGTGCTGCGCCACTCGGTGGCCAGGTTCGACGGAATGCGGTTGTCGGCCAGCCGCGCCAGCGCCGCATTGGCATCGCGCGTGGCCTCTTCGAACCGCTGACGCAGCACCGGGTCGTCGAGCACCAGGTACTGCCGCGCGGCGCGCTCCATCGCGACCGTGCGCTCGGCCAGCACCTGCGCGTCAGCGGTGTGCGCCACGGCCCGGCGTGCGCCCTCGCTGCTCTGGCGCAGCAGGATTTCCAGCGAGTACAAGCCACGCAGCGAAGCCCCGCTGAGCAGCGCGGCGATCAGCATGAAGGCGACCAGCAAGAGCTGGCGGAAGGAGTAGCGATGCATCGGCCGGCGATTGTGCCCGCCTGCTTCAATGCCGGAGCTTGGCGGGCGTTTTCTTTGGACGCAAAGAACGCCAAGAGAAGACGCAAAGTTCGCAAAGGAAACCCTTTGAATCCTTTGCGTTCTTTGCGCTCCTTCGCGCCCTTTGCGTCCAAAAAGACGCCGCCAATGGCTCAGTCGAACACAGGGAGAGCGTCGTCCTTCAGGGTTCCGCGAACGTGTTCGAAGTCGGGCATCACCGAGCGCACCACGTCCCAGAAACGCGGGCTGTGGTTCATCTCGCGCAAGTGCGCCAGCTCGTGCGCCACCACGTAGTCGATGCTGGGCATCGCGAAGTGGATCAACCGCCAGTTCAGGCGGATGGCGCCATCGGCCCCCGCGCTGCCCCAGCGCGTTTGCGCCGACGACAGGCTGAGCTTGGTGTATCGCACGCCGAGCTGCTGCGCGAAGTGCTTGAGGCGCTCTTCGAACACGCGCCGCGCCTGGCGCTGCAGCCAACTCTGCACCACGTCGCGAATCTGCTCGGGCGTGGCGGTCTGCGGTAGGCCGATGTGCAGCGTGAGCCTGGGCACCCCGGGCAGCGACTCTGCATCGGCATTGAGCACGGCGCCCGCCTTGGTGATGCCGGCGCGCGCGTCGAGCACGATGATCACCGTCTCGCCGAGGAAGGGAATGCTGGTGCCGTCGCGCCAGTCGACCTTGGCGGCCTGCAGGCGCTGCTGGCGTTCTTGCTGCTCGGCCAGCTTGCGCAGGATCCAGTCGCCCTTTTCGCGCAGCGCCGATTCGATCTCGCCGATGCCCACCCACTTGGGCGCCGCCACGCTGAGCCCTTCGAGCCCCACCACGAAGCCGATGCTCTTGCGCCGCGCACGGCGCAAGGCGTAGGCGACCAGATGCTCCTTGAGGCGGATCTCGCGTTGGGCTTGCGGGTGGCGGAAGACGGCAGGGGCGAGCACGGAGGCGATCGGTACGGCGGGCGGGCTCGGGGCCCGAGGAGTCGGCTCGGGTGCAGCAACGACGATCTGCGGCGCCGCGGCCGGCACCGACACCGGCTCATCGAAGAGCGAGAGCTGCGATGTGTGGAGAGCCGGTGCGCCGCGAGTCATATGGGCCGGGATTCTAGGTTTTGTAAGCCTCTGGATCGAGGCGGTGCATCTCGCCTTCGATCCAGCTTTCGACTTCGGCCATCAGCTCATCGGGCTGGCGGCCCACCGAGGCGATCGGCTTGCCGATGGACACGTCGACCACACCGGGGCGGATGAGGAACGACTTGCGCGGCCAGCACACCGCCGAGTTGACGGCGATCGGCACCACCGGCCGGCCGGTGTCGACCGCGAGCCGCGTGCCGCCGACTTTGTAGGTGCCCTTCTTGCCGCGGGCCGCACGCGTGCCTTCGGGAAACATGATGACCCAGTTGCCGTTGGCCATGTGCTTGCGGCCCTGGTCGGCCACCTTGGTCCAGGCCTGCGAACGCTTGCTGCGGTCGATGTGGATCATGTCCATGCGCGACATCGACCAGCCGAAGAACGGGATGAACAGCAGCTCGCGCTTGAACACATAGGCAAGCGGCTTGGGCATCAGCGTCGGGAAGGCGAAGGTCTCCCAGGTCGACTGGTGCTTGGGCAGCAGGATGACGGCCGTGTCGGGCAGGTTCTCCATGCCCGTGACGCGGGCACGCACGCCGCAGATCACGCGGCAGCCCCAGATGGCGGTGCGCAGCCAGCCGGCACACAGCCAGTAGATCCTGTCGCCGCGCACGAAGATCGAATAGATGAGCACTGCGGTGCCCCAGGGCACCACCGTCACCGACATCCACAACAGGAACAGAGCGGAGCGCAAGGCATAGAACGCGGTGCGCATCAATCGAACCTCCCGAAACCGGAGTCGTTCTTGCCCGCTGCGCCGCGCATGGAGCGCTCGTGCTGGATCATGCTTTCGGCAAAGGCCGCGAGATCGGCATGCACCTGGGTGCCGGGGACTGTTTCCATCAACCGCGCAATCTGCGCTTCCGTCATTGCGGCTCCTTTGCCGGTACGCACCAAATGAGCAGGGCAACCTGCTGCCAACGCTGCTTCGAGGTCGCGCACCGAATCGCCGACCACGGGCACGGTGCCCAGCGCCACGCCGAACCGCTCGCCGATCTGCTGGTACAGGCCTGGCAGCGGCTTGCGGCAGCTGCACTGGTCTTCCGGCGCATGCGGGCAGAAGAACACCGCGCCGATGCGCCCGCCCACGCGGGCCAGTGCCGTGTTCATCTTGGTGTGGATCTCGGTCAGCGCCGCCATGTCGAAGAGGCCGCGGCCGAGGCCCGACTGGTTGGTGGCGATCACCGTCTGCCAGCCCGCCTGGTTGAGCCGCGCGATGGCTTCCAGCGCGCCCGGCAGCGGCACCCACTCGTCGGCCGACTTGACGAAGTCGTCGCGGTCTTCGTTGATGGTGCCGTCGCGGTCGAGGATGATGAGGTTCATCGCGGTCTCCTTCATCATGTGGCCAGCTTGGAAAGGTCGGCAACGCGGTTCATGGCGGCGTGGAGTTGCGCAAGCAGGCCCAGACGGTTGGCACGCAGGGCTGGGTCTTCGGCGTTGACCATCACCTGGTCGAAGAAGGTGTCGACGGGGGTCCTGAGTGCAGCAAGGGCCTGCAGCGAGGCGGTGTAGTCGCTCCGGTCGAAGGCGGCATCGGCAAGCGGGCGCACCTGAACGAGCGCCTCGTGCAGAGCGGCTTCGGCAGGCTCCTTCAGCAAGCGGGTGTCGACCATTGCCTCGACCGCGCCCTCGGCCTTCTTGAGGATGTTGCCCACGCGCTTGTTGGCTGCCGCGAGCGACGGGGCCTCGGCCAGCGACGCAAAGGTGCGCACGGCCGCGAGCCGGCGCGGCACGTCGCCGAGGATGGGCCGCAGCTCCAGCACCGCCTCGACCTCTTGCACGCTGTAGCCCTGCTCGCGCAGCATGCTCGCCAGGCGGTCGTAGATGAATGCCAGCAGCGGCTCGCTCGGGTCGGTGATCAGCTCGCCAAAGGCCGGCACGGCGGCGCGCACCAGTTCGGCCAGGTCGAGCGCCATGTTCTTCTCGACCAGGATGCGCACCACGCCCAGCGCATGGCGGCGCAGCGCGAACGGGTCTTTGTCGCCGGTGGGCAGTTGCCCGATGCCGAACAGACCGACCAGGGTTTCGAGCTTGTCGGCCAGCGCGAGCACGGTGCCGGTGTGGTTGGCCGGCAGCGCGTCGCCGGCGAAGCGCGGCTTGTAGTGGTCTTCGATGGCGATCGCCACGCCGTCGCGCAAACCCTCGTGGCGCGCGTAGTAGCGGCCCATGGTGCCTTGCAGCTCGGGGAACTCGCCGACCATGTCGGTCAGCAGGTCGGTCTTGGCGAGACGCGCGGCCTCTTGCACCTTGCTGTCGAGCACGTCGAAGTGGTCTTTCTCGTCGACCGAGTAAGGCACGGTTGCCAGGCGCAACTGGTTGACGATGGCATGGCCGATGGCGCGTACACGCTCGGCGCGGGCGCCCTGCGTGCCGAGCTTGCCGTGGTACACGACCTTGTCGAGCCCGGCCACGCGTGACTCCAGCGTCTTCTTGCGGTCTTGGTCGAAGAAGAACTTGGCGTCGGCCAGGCGCGGGCGCACCACGCGCTCGTTGCCCTCGATCACACGGCTCGGGTCTTCCGGTCGGATGTTGCTGACGATCAAGAACTTGTTGGTGAGCTTGCCCGCCGCGTCGAGCAGCGGGAAGTATTTCTGGTTCGCCTTCATCGTGAGGATGAGGCACTCTTGCGGCACTTCGAGGAATTCGGGTTCGAACTGGCACAGCAACACGTTGGGCCGCTCGACCAGCGCGGTGACTTCGTCGAGCAGCGCCGCATCGTCGATCGGCACCAGGCCCTGCTGCGCCGCCGCGTGTTGAAGCTGGCGCGAGATCTCGGCGTGGCGCGAGGCGAAGCTCGCGATCACGGCGCCCTGCGTTTCGAGTTGCTTGGCGTAGTGGTCGGCGTCTAGCAGCTCGATCGGGTCGACCGGAGCCTCGAAGCGGTGGCCATGGGTCTCGCGGCCCGAACTCAGGCCGAGCGCCGACAGCGGCACCACCTCGGCGCCATGCAAGGCCACCAGGCCGTGGGCCGGCCGTACGAACTTGACGCTGCTCCAGCCGTCTTGCAGCTGGTATTGCATGACCTTGCGGATCGGCAAGGCCGCGAGCGTCTCGTCGAAGGCCTTCTGCAGGCCTTCGCTCAGCGTCACGCCTGTCACGAGGCTGTCGTAGAACAGCGCCTCGGCCTTGCCGTCCATCTTGCGCGTGAGCGTGGGCACCACCGACGCATCGGCACCGAGGCTGGCGAGCTTCTTCAATAGTGCAGGCGTCGGCTGGCCTTCGGCGTTCAGGCCGACGCTCACCGGCACCAGCTTCAGCGACTGGGCTTTCTCATCGGCCTGCGCGCGCACGGCACTCACGTGCACCGCCAGGCGGCGCGGCGACGCGAACGAGGTGGTCGCCGATTGATCGGTACACAGGCCTTGCTTCTTCAGGCTGTCGACCAGCACGCCGGCGAATGATTCGCCGAACTTCTTCAGGTCTTTGGGCGGCAGCTCTTCGACGAACAACTCGACCAGCAGGTTCTTGATGGTCATCGCTCAGGCCGCCTTCTTGTCGATGTCTTTGTCGAGACGGGCGACGACTTCGTCGGCCCAGGCCTTGGGTGCCATCGGGAAGCCGAGCCGTGCGCGGCTTTCGAGGTAGCTCTGCGCCACGCTGCGCGAGATGTTGCGGATGCGGCCGATGTAGGCCGCGCGCTCGGTCACGCTGATGGCACCACGTGCGTCAAGCAGGTTGAAGGTGTGGCCGGCCTTGAGCACCTGCTCGTAGGCGGGCAACGCGAGTTGCTGCTCCATCAGGTACTTGGCCTGCTTCTCGTGTGCCGCGAAGGCCTGCAGCAAAAAGTCCACGTCGCTGTGCTCGAAGTTGTAGGTGCTCTGCTCGATCTCGTTCTGCAAGTACACGTCACCGTAGCTCAGCGTCTCGGTCCACTTCAGGTTGTAGACGTTGTCCACGCCCTGCAGGTACATCGCCAAGCGCTCGAGGCCGTAGGTGATCTCGCCGGTGATGGGCTTGCACTCGATACCGCCCACTTGCTGGAAGTAGGTGAACTGCGTGACCTCCATGCCGTTGAGCCAGACCTCCCAGCCCAGGCCCCAGCAGCCGAGCGTGGGGTTCTCCCAGTCGTCTTCGACGAAGCGGACGTCGTTGACCGTGAGATCGAAGCCCAGCGTTTCGAGCGAGCCGAGGTAGAGCTCGAGGATGTTGGCTGGCGCGGGCTTGAGCACCACCTGGTACTGGTAGTAGTGCTGCAGGCGGTTCGGGTTCTGGCCGTAGCGGCCGTCCTTGGGGCGGCGGCTCGGCTGCACGTAGGCGGCCTTCCAGGGCTCGGGGCCCAGCGCGCGCAAGAAGGTGGCGGTGTGGCTCGTACCGGCGCCGACCTCCATGTCATAGGGCTGAAGCAAGGCACAGCCTTGGCGGCCCCAGTAGTCTTGCAAGCGCAGGATGATTTGCTGGAAGGTCAGCATGGTGAGAGAGGCAGCGGAAAGGCGCGATTTTAGGGGGCGCCTCTCCGAGCGCGCCGATCAGTCACGCCTGCGCAACGGCAAAGTGAGCAGCATCAATACAAGCACAACGATCCAAAGCGGCCACAAGCCGAAGCGCGAGGCCCACCACGTGTAGGGCGTGAGGCCTTGCCGGCCCTGCACTTCGGCGTCGAGCACGCCCTGCGTGAATGGCTTGAGCGAGTGCGTCACCACGCCCTGGTGATCGATCACCACGGTGGCGCCGGTGTTGGTGGCGCGCAGCATCGGGCGCTGGAATTCCAGCGAGCGCATGCGGGAGATGATCAGGTGCTGGTTGACTGCGATGGTGTCGCCGAACCAGCCGATATTGCTCAGGTTGGCGAAGATGGTGGGCGCTTCGTTCATGTCGGTGAAACGGGCGGCCAGCTCTTCGCCGAACAGGTCTTCGTAGCAGATGTTGGGGGCCACGCGCTCGCCCTTGACGCTGAACGAGGGCGCCACGCGCACGCCGCGGCTGAAGTCACCCAGCGGGATGTTCATCAGGTCGGTGAACCAGCGGAACCCGGTGGGGATGAACTCGCCGAAAGGCACGAGGTGGTGCTTGTCGTAGCGGTAGAAGCCCTCAGGCCGCTTGACGGTGTCGCGCGAAATGCCCACCACCGAGTTGGTGTAGCCCGCCTCGAAGCTGCCGAGCGGCCGCCCGATCAGCGCGGCCTGGCTGCCCTGGAAATGCAGCGCCAGCGGCTTCCAGTAGTCGGCAGGCATTTGCTCGGGCAGCAGCGGCACGATGGTCTCGGGGCCGAGCACCAGATCGCCTTTGGCGGCCAGCAACTGGGCCTGCGCCCAGGCGAGCGTTTGCGGCAGATACTGCTCGGCGAACTTCTGGTCTTGTGGCACGTTGGACTGCAGCAGCGTGAGCGTCAAGGTGCCGGTGGGCTGAGTGAATGGCACGGGCTTGATGAGCGCCAAGGCAACCATCACCGTGGCGCTGGCGCCCAGCCCCAGCATCGCACCCGCCGCACGCTGGCCGACATCGCGCATGCCCAGCACCAGGCCGGCCGCCAGCGCAGCGCTGACGAAACCGATGCCATAGACGCCGACCCATGGCGCCAGGTTGGCCAGCGGCCCATCGATGTGCGCGTAGCCCGCCGCGGCCCAGGGGAAGCCGGTGAAGATCACGCCACGGGCCAACTCCGCCAGCATCCAGCAGGCGGCGAACAGCAACGCGTCGATCAATGGCCGGTTGCGCCGCAGGCGCGCGAACAAGGCCATCGCCACGGCGAGGTAGAGCCCCAGGAACAGGCTCACGGCCAGCACAGCGGCAGCCGCCAGCGTCGACGACAGCCCGCCGTAGCTGTGCATGCTGATGTAGAGCCACCACACCCCGGCGGCCAGCCAGGCGGCGCCAAAAATCAAGCCGACCAGCGCAGCCCGCCACGGCGTGGCCCGGCTGACCTGCCAGGCCAGCCCGGCTGCGCAGACGATCTGCAGCCACCAGATGGCCGGATACGAGGTCGGCAGGCTGTGCAGGCCACCGAGCGCCAGCGCCAACAGAACGTCCAGCCCGATCAGGATGCCGTCGGTGGATGTGTTGTGGCGCACCGGGCGCCGCGAGGAGGTAGGAGCGGGCCTGGCCGCGCTGCGTTCACGCGCCATCTGTGCCCACCGCGACTTCCGGCGCACGCGTCACCTTGAACCAGCGCACGGCACCGCCCCGGGTGAGCATCACGGTGAAGACGAGGCTGCCCAGCGGCACGGCCTCGCCGCGGCGCGGCACGCGGCCCAGGGCCTGGGCGACCAGGCCGCCGATGGTGTCGAACTCGTCCACCGGCAGGTCGACGACGAAGGCCTCGTTCACCGCGGCGATCTCGACATCGCCCGCCACGCGGTGGCTGCCATCGGCCAGGGTGTAGATGCCGGTTTCGCCCACCTTGTCGTCGAACTCGTCTTCGATCTCGCCGACGATCTCTTCGAGCACGTCTTCGATGGTGATCAGCCCGGCGGTGTTGCCGAACTCGTCGACCACCATCGCCAGGTGGTTGCGGTTGGCGCGGAAGTCGCGCAGCAGGTCGTTCAGCCCCTTGGACTCTGGCACGAAGACGGCCGGGCGCAGCAAGGTGCGCAAATTGAGTTCGGGCGCACGCTGCAGCTTGAGCAGATCCTTGGCCATCAACGTGCCGATGATGTTCTCGCGCTTGCCTTCGAAGACGGGGAAGCGCGAATGGGCGGTGTCGATCACCACCCACAGCAACTCGTCGTAGGGCGAGTCGATGTCGAGCACATCCATGCGAGGGGCGGCCACCATGGCGTCGCCCGCCGTCAGGTCGGCCATGCGGATCACGCCTTCGAGCATCATGCGCGACTCGGGCGCGATCAATTCGCGCTGCTCGGCGTCGGCCAGCGTCTCGATCAGTTCGTCTGTCGAGTCAGGGCCGGGCGAGACGAATTCGACCAGGCGGTCGAACAAGCTGCGCTTGTCGACATGGTGCCCGTGCTTGTCAGCGCCTTTGGGATATCGGCTCGGGTGAGGGTCAGCCATCAGGCCGGAGAGGGAAGTTCGGACCCCAAAAGCTTACTCGACTTGACACATCTGATACCTTGAACCAAATTCTTTCAGCCTCATTTGGCCCCCTCGTCCTTGCAAATACAGGTTTCACCATGAGTCTTATCCCCGCCACCATCCTCACCGGCTTCCTGGGTTCGGGCAAAACCACCTTGCTCAAGCGGGTGCTCACCGAAGCGCACGGGCAGAAGATCGCCGTGATCGAGAACGAGTTCGGCTCGGAGAACATCGACAACGAGATCCTGGTGCAAGACACCGGCGAACAGATCATCCAGCTGAACAACGGCTGCGTGTGCTGCTCGATCCGCGAAGACCTGCGCACCACCCTCTCCGACCTGGCCGAGAAGCGCCGTAAAGGCGATCTGAAGTTCGACCGCGTAGTGATCGAAACCACCGGCCTGGCCGACCCGGGCCCGGTCGCGCAGACCTTCTTCATGGACGACGAGATCGCCGAGAGCTACCTGCTCGACTCCATCCTGACGCTGGTCGACGCCAAGCACGGCAACGACCAGCTCGACACCCGCCAGGAAGCGCGCCGCCAGATCGGCTTTGCCGACCAGATCTTCATCAGCAAGACCGACCTGGTTGACGACGCCACGGTGGCCGACCTGACCCACCGCATCAAGCACATGAACCCGCGGGCGCCGCAGCGCAAGGTGCATTTCGGCGAAGTGCCGATCGCCGAGGTGTTCGACCTGCGTGGCTTCAACCTGAACGCCAAGCTCGACATCGACCCCGACTTCCTGAAGGCCGACGACCACAGCCACGCTCACCATGATCACGACCATGAGCATGGCGAACACTGCGACCACCCTCACCACCATGCACACGACGACGACGTGAAATCCTTCGTCTTCAAGTCCGACAAGGCCTTCAACCCGGCCAAGCTGGAAGACTTTCTCGGGGCCATCGTGCAGGTCTATGGCCCCAAGATGCTGCGCTACAAGGGCGTGCTCAATATGAAGGGGTCGGACAAGAAGGTCATCTTCCAGGGCGTGCACCAGCTGATGGGCAGCGACCTCGGGCCGGCCTGGGCCAAGGGCGAGAAAAAGACCAGCAAGATGGTCTTCATCGGCCTTGATTTGCCCCGAGAAATCCTCGAACAGGGCCTGGAGGGGTGCCTGGTCTGAATATGGCGCGGCGCAGGCGAGCAAGGTGGCTACAATCCGCGGCGCCCAACAGGGGCTGCGAGGCAACTTACTGCCTTGCAGAGCGGGTATAAACGCCGTTGCGAGGAGACTTCAGTGAGCAAGACCCCGGTTAAGCGACCCACTCCCACCAAGCCAGCGGCCAAGAAGCCAGCGCCGGCCGCCAAGAAGACGGCCGCCAAGCCCGCGGCCAAAACGAGCAAGCCCGCCCCCGCCAAAACCCCTGAAAAAGCCCCCGCCAAGACTGCAAAGCCCGCAACCCATCCCGTGGCCAAGCCCGTTGCGAAGCCTGCAGCCCCTGTGAAATCTGCCCCCGCCAAGCTTGTGGCCAAAGCGGCGCCGGCACCCGTACCCGTCCAACACCCTGCCGTGACCAAAACTCCCGTACCCGCACCTGCACCGGTGGCTACCAAGCCCGTCAAAGTGCCCCAACCCAAGCTTTCTGCGGCTGCCCGCGCTTCGGCGGCTGCATCGTCGCCGGCCCCCATCCCGCCCGCCACGTCCCGTTTCGCGGACCGGTTTGCCCCGCCGCGGCCGCCGACCCGTCAGATGAACTCGCTGCTGATCGACATCACCAAAACAGCGCACAAGGCCGACCCGAAGCTGGCCAACGCCTGGAAGACCAAGTCCGGCCGCGAGCTGAGCGAGGCCGAGGTGCTGGCGATGCCCGACAGCGAGTACATGAACGAGAAGCAGCTCGACTTCTTCCGCGTCAAGCTGCAAACGCTCAAGGACGATCTGCTGAGCAACGCCGGTGAAACCACCGAGCACCTGCGCGAAGACACGTCCATCGTGCCCGACCCGGCCGACCGCGCCACCATCGAGGAAGAGCACGCCCTCGAGCTGCGGACCCGCGACCGTGAGCGCAAACTGCTGAAGAAGATCTCGCAATCGCTCGGCCGCATCGATGCCGGCGACTACGGTTTTTGCGATGAAACCGGCGAGCCCATCGGCTTGGGCCGCCTGATCGCCCGGCCGACCGCTACACTGTCCCTTGAGGCGCAGCAACGGCGAGAGCTGAAGCAAAAGATGTTCGGCGACTGATTGCCTGCGCACAATCTCCAGCATGGCGGATCCGAAAGACAGCAGCAGCTTCTTCCGTAAGGTGGTCAAGTTCGTGGCCAACCCGGCCACAGACTGGGCGCAGCTTGGCGTGCCCGCAGAAGACGCACGCGAAAGTGAATACGCGAAGTCCGAGCTGAAGGCGATGATCGAGCGCAAGCGGCGCAATGACTTCGTACGCAAGCGCGAATTCGACATGCTTCGCAAGGTCCGCCGCGAGGGCCTCACCGGCGAGCAACTGGCCGCCTTGGGTGGCTCGTCGCGCCTCGACGACTCCGAAGCCCGCATGCAGGAAAGCGGCGCCAAGCCCGACAGCGGCGTCAAGGCCAAGATCGACGAGATCGAGCAGCAGATGGTGGGTGACGGCCTGGCCTCCCCGTCGCCGCGCCGAACGCCCGCGTTCTACGAAGCCCCGACGCAGCCCGCGGCCATGGGCTACGCGCGCACCCGGCCCGACGAGGGCCTGAAGGCGCCGAACTCGCCGCCCGCGACCGTCCCTCTGTTGAAATCGGTGGCCGGTGCACCTGCGGCTGCAGCCCCTGCCACCATGTCCCAGGGCGCCGGCCTGTCTCCGTTGGCACCGCTTGATCTGGACGCGGGCAATGCGGCGCTGGGCAGCCAGTTCGCCGAACTCAGCGAAGTGGCCCACGACCCGGACCTCGACGAAGCAGTCATCGCCTTCGCCAATGCCGATTTTGAACTGTGCGAGCAATCACTCGCCGGGTTGACGGGTTCGGGTGGTGGCCGTGCCCAGCATGCCGAGACCTGGCTGGCCCTGTTCGACCTGTACCGTGCCATCGGCCAGCAGCACAAGTTCGAAAGCCTGGCGATCGACTACGCCCAGCAATTCGGCTGGTCCGCGCCGCAATGGTTCTCCATGCCCAAGATGGTGGCCGAAGCTGCCAGCGAAGAACGCCAGCCGCGCATGCGTGTCGACGGCCAAGTGGGCTGGGTCTGCCCGCCCAGCATCGACGCCGAAGCCGTCGCCAAGCTGCGCTCGCAAACCCTGCAGATGCCGCTGCCCTGGGTGTTCGACTGGAGCGCGCTGAAAAGCATCGACGCCGAAGGCAGCGCCCGCCTGAGCGAACTCTTCCGTGGCTGGATTCCGCAGACGCTGGACATGCGCTGGCTCAGCGGCGAGCGCCTGATCGAGGTGCTGCAAGACGCCGCCCCCACCGGCGTGCGCGACGCAGACCCGGTGTTCTGGCAGCTGCGCCTCGACGTGCTGCGCATGGCCAATCGGCCCGACCAGTTCGACGAAGCCGCCATCGACTATTGCGTCACCTACGAGGTTTCGCCTCCGTCGTGGGAGCCGGCCATCTGCCAGGCCCGGATCAGCGGCGCCAGCGTGAGCACGCAGTCCCCGCCCATGTCGCTGATCAGCGATGTGTCGACCAGCTTCCAGGAATCACAGATCATCGACGAGCCCGGTTCGGCGCAGGTGCAGGTTGCCCGCGTCGAACTGTCCGGCCAGTTGGTGGGTGACATCAGCGCAACACTGACCAAGATGAACGACGAACTCGGCACGGCGAACATCGTCAACGTGTCGTGTGCTCGCCTGATCCGCGTCGACTTCATCGCCGCCGGCGATCTGCTGAACTGGGTGCTCGCGCGCCGCAGCGAAAACCGCTCGGTGACCTTCTCCGAATCGCACCGCTTGGTGGCGCTGTTCTTTGGCGCGATGGGCATCAACGAGCATGCAAAAGTAAAAGTACGCGTGGTCTGACCGATCTCGCAGCTTTCTCTTTCTCGCTCACTTGAACCCTCGGGCTTCGCCCGAATCTGAACCCCATGGATCAATATCACGGCACGACCATCTTGAGCGTGCGCCGCGGCAATGTGGTTGCCATCGGCGGCGATGGGCAGGTGACACTCGGCAACGTCGTCGTCAAGGCGACGGCACGCAAGGTGCGCAAGCTCTACCGCGACCAGGTACTGGCCGGCTTCGCGGGTGCCACAGCCGATGCGTTCACGCTCTTCGAGCGCTTCGAGGCCAAGCTGGAGAAACACCAAGGCCACCTGGTCCGCGCCGCCATCGAACTCACCAAGGATTGGCGCACCGACCGCGTGCTGCGGCGGCTCGAAGCCATGCTGGCGGTCGCCGACAAGGAAGCCTCCCTGATCATCACCGGCAATGGCGACGTGCTGGAGCCCGAGCACGGCATCGTCGCCATCGGTTCGGGCGGCGCCTTCGCACAGGCCTCCGCACGCGCATTGCTGCAGCACACCGACATGACACCGCAAGACATCGTCAAGCGATCGCTCGAGATCGCAGGTGACCTGTGCATCTACACCAACCAGAACCACATCATCGAGACCTTGAACGGAACGACGACATGAGTTCGATGACACCACAAGAGATCGTCTCCGAGCTCGATCGCCATATCGTCGGCCAGAACGCCGCCAAGCGCGCCGTCGCCATTGCGCTGCGCAACCGCTGGCGCCGCCAGCAGGTCGATGAGGCGTTGCGCAGCGAGATCACGCCGAAAAACATCCTGATGATCGGCCCGACCGGCGTCGGCAAGACCGAGATCGCACGCCGCCTGGCCAAGCTGGCTGACGCGCCATTCATCAAGGTCGAAGCCACCAAGTTCACCGAGGTCGGCTACGTGGGCAAGGACGTCGACACCATCATCCGCGATCTGGTCGACATGGCGGTGAAGCAGGAACGCGAGCTGGCCATGAAACGCCAGCGCAGCCGCGCCGAAGATGCCGCCGAAGACCGTGTGCTCGACATCCTCGTGCCGCCGGCCCGCAGCGACTTCGGCCTCTCGGCCACGCCGCCCGCCGACAACACCGCGCGCCAGACCATGCGCAAGCGGCTGCGTGAAGGTGCCTTGGCCGACAAGGAAATCGAGATCGAAGTTGCCGACCCGAAACCCACGCTGGAGATCATGGGCCCGCCCGGCATGGACGACATGGCCGAGCAGTTGAAGGGCATGTTTGCCAATTTCGGCGGCGGCAAGCGCAAGCAGCGCAAGGTCAAGATCGCCGAAGCGCTGACGCTGCTGACCGAGGAAGAGGCCGCCAAGCTCGTCAACGAAGACGAGATCAAGACCCGCGCACTCGCCAACACCGAGCAGAACGGCATCGTCTTCCTCGACGAGATCGACAAGGTGACCTCGCGCTCCGAAAGCGGTGGCGCCGATGTCTCGCGCCAGGGCGTGCAGCGCGACCTGCTGCCGCTGGTCGAAGGCACCACGGTGAACACCAAATACGGCATGGTGAAGACCGATCACATCCTGTTCATTGCGTCCGGTGCCTTCCACCTGAGCAAGCCGAGCGACCTGATCCCCGAGCTGCAAGGGCGCTTCCCGATCCGGGTCGAGCTGAATTCGCTGAGCGTCGACGATTTCGAGGCTATCCTCACGCAGACGCATGCCAGCCTGGTCAAGCAATACCAGGCCTTGCTGGCCACCGAAGGCGTCACGCTGGAGCTTGCACCTGATGGCATTCGCCGGCTGGCGCAGATCGCGTTCGACGTGAACGAGCGCACCGAAAACATCGGCGCGCGGCGCCTGTCGACCGTGATGGAGCGGCTGCTCGATGAAGTGAGCTTCGACGCACCCAAGCTGTCGGGCCAGACCATCGCACTCGGCGCGGCCGAGGTCGACAAGAAACTCGGCGAACTCGCCAAGAACGAAGACCTGTCGCGCTACATCCTCTAAGGTTTCGGCTTCGCAGCGGCGAGCAGGCGCGTCATGGCTTGTTCGCTGGTCATCCGATCGTCGTTCCAGAACGCGGCCACCGTGTCCCTGAAGGCCTCTTCGACCGGGGCCGGCTGTGCCATCTTGTGCGCGATCGACGGCACCAGCGTGTTGATCATTGCGGTGGCCGTGAAGTAGGCGCTGGACTCCTGGCCACAGAGGTCGAAGCGGCCCATGTTCACGCCGGCCGCCACCGGGATCGAGCCCTTGTTGAGGTTGAAGTTTTCCTGGAACGCCGGGCTCATGATCGATGTCACCAGCGCACGCTGCGCCGCGCGCGCCGGCGCACTCTTGAGCTGGAACATCGCGAAGCTGTCGATGTTGAAGATGTACGAACGGGTGGTGCCGGGCGCCGCCACGCACAGGAAATCCTTGTTCGGCACCTTGCCCGCGGCCAGGAACTCGCCCTTGGCCCAGTCGCCCATGAACTGCATCGCGGCCTCGCCACGGATCACCATCGCGGTGGCCTTGTTCCAGTCACGCCCCGGCGCCGCCTTGTCGGTGTAGCCCTTGACGCGCCGGAAGGTGGTGAACACCCGCTCCATCACCGTGCTCTTCAACGCCGAAGGATCGAGCTTGACGAAGGCCCGGCGATAGAAGTCGGCGCCGCCCACGCCCAAGGCCACGGTCTCGAAGGTGGTGAATTCCTGCCAGGGCTGGCCGCCGTGCGCCACGGGCACGATGCCGGCACGCTGCAGTTTCTCTGCCAGCACGAAGAACTCGTCCCAGGTCTCGGGCGCGCGGGTGCCGATCTTTCGCAGCGCGTCGCGGTTGATCCAGAGCCAGTTGACCCGGTGCACGTTGACCGGCACGGCCACGTAGTGCCCATCGGCCTTCATCGCCTCGGCCACCACCTTGGGCAGCTGCGCGTCCCAGCGCTGCTCGGCGGCCACGTCGTCGAGGTTGGCGAGCACGCCCATGCGCCCCCACTCCTGGATGGCCGGGCCCTTGATCTGGGCGGCAGTCGGCGGGTTGCCGGCCTTGACGCGTGCACGCAGCACGCCCATCGCAGCGTCGCCGCCACCGCCCTCCACGGCAAGATCGCGCCATTGATGGCCCTGAGCCGCCAGGGCGCGCTTCAGTTCTTCGACCGACTTGGCCTCGCCGCCGGACGTCCACCAATGCAGCACCTCGACTTCACCGGCCAGCGTGCGAAGCGGCATGAGCAAGGCGGCAAGCGCGCTGGCAACCAAGAGGCCCCGAGCCAGCCCGCCACGGGGCGAAATGCGCAAAGCTCTTGCCGCACTGGGTGATGCCATTCATGTCTCCTCGGCGGCTGTCCGCACATTTTGGTTGGAAGCTTTGCGGCGACTATACGAATTCTTAACGTGCATTCAAATCGGGATTCGCACTCTTCAGGTTTCCATGGGGTTTCATGGCGAAGGTGCAGTGACCGCGAGTTATTCACGCAAAAACGGGCAGGAGGTAAACCGGGTTACAGCGATACCGCATTGCTGCGGCTGAAGCCGGCTCAAAGCGCGAGGCGGTGCGATTGAAGCGCCAGCAACCCGTCGAAGATCAGCCGCTCGACCATCTCGAACTTCAGCTCGGTGATGGCCGACAGCTTGGACGATGCGCCGCCCGACATCAGCAGCACCGGCTCCTCGCCGGTGCGCGCCTGCAGCTTGCGGTACATGCGCTCCACCGCGCCGGCCATCGCATTGGTGCCGCCGCTCATCAGCGCATCGCTGGTGTTGGTGGGGAAGTCGACGAACTCGCCGGTCGGCACCTTGAGGCCGGCCGTGCCCATCTCGAGCGCACGCTGCATCACGCCGAAGCCCGGCAGGATCAGCCCGCCCAGAAAATGGCCGTTCGCGTCCAGCGCATCCACGGTGACAGCGGTGCCCACCATCACCACCAGTGCCGGCCTTGGCCGCCCGCGCGAGCACACCAGGTGCCAGGCGCCGATCAGCGCGACCCAGCGGTCCGCACCCAGGCGGTTGGGGTGGTCATAGCCATTCGTCACGCCTGCGGCGTGGGCCGAAGAAACCACCCAGCGCGGATCGATGTCCCACAGCTCGAGCTGCTCTTCGACGCGGCGCTTGATGCCTTCACCGGCGACCACGCAGCCCAGCATGCTGCCGGGTGCGGGGATGTTCTTCCACTCGGTCTCGGCGAGCTGGTCGATGGTTTCCAGAAAGACTGCGCCGTGGGCCATCAGGGCGGCACCCGGTTGCGGCGAAGCGTACAGGGCCCATTTCAGGCGGGTGTTGCCGATGTCGACGGCCAGGAAACTCATCAGGAAGACGGCAGCGAGAGCGGAGGATGGGTGGCAAGCAGCTCACGCACGCGGGCCATGGTCTGCGACGCCCACAAGCCCTTGAAGGGCTTGAAGATGCGCGACTCGACTTCTTCCAGCAGGCTCTCAAGGTCTTCACGCGTGCGCGCACGGCGCAGGCGCATCATCGTCAGCGAGCCAGCCACCGGTGCTTCGGCACGAACCGCACGCAACAAAATGGCACGCGCTTCTTCCAGCGCTGCGTCCTGGTCGTCGAAAGGTTCGGATTCGAGTGCGTCCATGGCAGCGCCCGCCAGCTCGCTCATCGATGAATCGAGGTGCGACTCGGGTTGCAGGCTCAGCGACGGCGGCAAGGCGCTCACCATCGAATCCGGCCCCAGCGTCTCTTGCGGCGGCGCCATCTGCAGAGGCACAGGGCGGCTGACCATGACCACAGGCTCCTTGGGCGGCTCAGGCTCCAGCGGCATGGGGCGCGAGATCATGCCCATGTCGAGCAACTCGTCGAAGCAGCTCTCCGGCGAGCCGGCAGCGCGGGCCAGCTGCCGCACTTCGTCTTCGGGCCGGCGGCCATCCACCAGCAGCAGCACCGTGCGGTGGCGCTGGCTCAACTTGCGTTGGCGGCTGCTCAGCTCGGCCACGGCTTCCGGTGTCTTGATGGGAACGTTGATCGTAGCCACGCGGGTTGCTCCTGATATTTTCTGGGCAGGGCTCGCCGAGCAAGCCCCTTATGGGTGGCGATTGTGCGGCCAAACCGTGTTTTCGAGGGCTGGTAACAGCCTCTGCCTCGCCCCCCGCACAGAGGGTTCAAGCGCGCCCTAAACTCGCAATTGACGCATACGTCAAGCACCTATCGCGGAGTCCACCGTGGCCACACCCACTCCTGAGCTCAGGGCCTACCAGCACGCCCAGGCCGGCGACAAACCCGCAGCCTTCGATCTGGCGGGCATCGCGCCGGGAGCCAAGCCTTACTCCAGTGGCGACAAGCAGGCCGACAAGGCCGCCGTCGAGGCACTCGCCCGGGAGCTGGACACGCTGCAGAACCTCTTCTACGCCGACCGCCGCTTCAAGCTGCTCGTGGTGTTGCAGGGCACCGACACGAGTGGCAAAGACGGCACGCTGCGCGGCGTCTTCGGCCAGATGAGCGCCCTGGGCGTGCACACCATCGGCTGGAAAGCCCCCACTGAGCCCGAGCGCGCCCACGACTACCTCTGGCGCATCCACCAGCAGGTGCCGGGCAACGGCGAGGTGATGATCTTCAACCGCAGCCACTACGAAGACGTGCTGGTGCCGGTGGTCAACGGCTGGATCACACCCGAGCAGACGGCGCAGCGCTACGCCCACATCAACGACTTCGAGCGCATGCTCACCGAGACCGGCACCATGGTCTGCAAGTTCATGCTGCACATCTCGAAAGACGAGCAACGCGCACGCCTGCAAGACCGGCTTGACGACCCGGCCAAGCGCTGGAAGTTCGCCCTCGGCGACATCGAGGCCCGCAAGCAGTGGGACGCCTACCAGAAGGCCTACGCCGCCGCCATCTCGGCCACCGGCACGCCCTGGGCGCCGTGGACCATCGTGCCGGCCGACTCCAAGACCCACCGCAACCTGATGATTGCCACGGTGATGAAACAGGTCTTCACCTCGCTGAAGCTGAAGTACCCGCCGGACGACCCGGCGCTGAAGAAGATCCGGATCGCCTGATCGGCGGCACCGGCTGTCGACACGTCGCCAATGCGTCGTCAACGCTCCATCGAAACCGGTGAGAATCCGGCCCCATGAAGCCGCCGAACGCAGCGCCGCAAGCCTCCCCGGCTTTGGGGCTGGCCCGCCGTGCGTGGAAGCTTCTCTACCGCGACTCCCAGCGCTGCATCGCGCTGGCCGACCAGGCGCTGTCGAAAGCGCTGGCGCACCACGACCACGGCGCCGAGGGCTGGGCAAGGCTGGTGCGCGGGCTGCACCTGATCTGGTACACCACGCCGCAAGAAGCGTCGCAGGAGCTGTCGGGCGCACAGCGCTGCTTCGCCATCACCAAGGACCGGGCCGGCCACCTGCTGGCCGAGGTGGGCATTGCGCGCTGCCTGTGGCGCGAGGCCAAGTACCGCGAATCGCTGGAACGCGTGATGCCGCTGCGGGCCGAAGGCTTGAGCGCGCTCAAGCGCGACGAGCTGGGCATGCTGCTGAACGTGATCGCCGGCTGCTACTCGTCGCTGGGGCAGTCGGAGCAGGCCTTTGCCTACATGTACCAGGCATTGCACGAGGCGCGGCCGGCGCGCGGCAACGGCTTCGAGGTGGTGCTGTACTGCAACCTCGCGCACGAGCTGATCCAGCTCGGCGACCACCACCAGGCGCTGAGCTACATCGAAGAAGGCATCCGCCGCGCCACGAGCCTCAGCAACGCGCGCCTGCTGAGCGTGCTGCTGATCAACCGCGTGATCTGCCTGACCGGCCTCGACCGCCCGCAGGAAGCCGTGCCCGACGTCCATCGCCTGCTGCAACTGCCGCACGACGAAAGCGGGCGCGGCCGCACCAACGCCGAATTCGAGACCCTCGCGCTGGCCACCTTGCGCGCCGGTGAAACGGTGCTCGGCCGCGAGCTGGTCGAGAAGGCCCGCCAGGACGACACCGGCCACAAGGTGCCCGACGAGCGCATCACGCTGGTCGTGGCCATGGCCGAAGCCATGGCCATCGACGACCGCAAGGCCGAGGCACTCGCCCTGCTGGTGGAAGCCGAACCCTCGGTCGTCAACGACGAGAGCGAAGGCCTGAGCCTGCGCGTGCGCTGCCTCTTCTACCAGGCGCTGGCCGACGCGCACCAGCAACTCGGCAACGCAGCGCCAGCGCTGGCTGCCCTGCGCACCTGGCAGCTGCTGAACATCGAACGCGGCAACCAGGCGTCGCGCGCACGCTACCAGGCTGCGTCGCTGCAGGTCGAGTTGCGCCGCCTGCAGCAGAACCTGGACGAGATCGAGGCGCGCCGCCGCGCCACCGAGCGTGCCCGTGCAGAACTCGAAGCCATCAACCAGCGGCTGTCGCAAAAGATCGACGAAGTGCAGGCGCTGCAGGCCGAGCTGGAAAAGCAGGCCACGCGCGACTTTCTCACCGGCCTCTTCAACCGCCGCCACCTCAACGACGTGCTGCCGCAGATGCTGGCGCTGGCGCAGCGCGACGGCCAGGCGCTGGCGGTGGCCATCATCGACCTCGACCACTTCAAGCGGGTCAACGACCGCCATGGCCACGTGGCCGGCGACACCTTGCTTGCCACCTTCGGCTCGCTGCTGAACGAGAACTCGCGCCAGAGCGACATCGCTTTCCGCTTCGGCGGCGAAGAGTTCTGCCTGCTGATGCCGCGCAGCGACGCGCAGGCCGCGCAGCGCAAGGTGATGGGCCTGTTGAATGCCTGGCGCGCGAAGTCGTTTCACTTCGAGAGCGGCTCGCTGACGAACAACACTTTCTCGGCCGGCGTGGCCGACTCCGTCGCAGAAATCGACTCGATGGAAAGCCTGCTCAAAGCCGCCGACGACCGCCTGCTGCACGCCAAGCGCACCGGGCGCAACCAGGTGCTGTGGGTCGACGCACCGCGGGCCGCGGCCGAGTTCGAACAAAGCTAGAACGAACCGGCATCCCCGGGGAACACCACCGGCGACTCATGGCCGTCGGCCGATACCGCCGACACGCCGAAGAACCAGTCGTCGATGACCACGTTCTTCAGCACCACTTGTGTCGCATCGCCCGCCACCTCGCGGCTGTACTTCCACTGCGGCTCGGTGGTGCCGCGCCACCACACGCGGTAGCGTGCGGCGCCCGGTACAGATTGCCATTTGACGGTGGTGTTCGGCGTCACCGCGCCTTCGATCACTACGCCTTTGGGCGGCATCGGTGCGTTGGCCATCGCCGCCATCGTGATCGCATTCAGGCGCGTCACCTGGGCGAGGTAGGCGAAGTCGACGCCGTCGATCGTGTCCCCGTAGCGAATGCCGTTCTCCGTGCGCAGGTCTTGATGCTGGCGGGTGTAATCCTCGTGCGCTTCGGTGATGCGCACCGCCGGGAAGCCCGCTTCGAGAAACGCCACTTGGTCGCCACCACGGCCATAGCGGTCGGTGCGGTAGACCATCTGCACCTTCAGGTTGGTAAGGTGACGCTCGGCCAGTGCCGCCACGTAGCGCGCGATGTTGCGCGACGGCGAATCGAGTTCGCCGCCGTTGTAGCGGCGCTTGTTCGCCTGCGCCGGTGTCTCCAGCGCCTTGGTGCCTTCGGAGAACACGCGCACGGTGCTGTTGTCGTGCACGCCGTCTTCGCCGTGGCTGTTGCCGACGATGTCGTTGTTCAGATCGGCCTGCACCTTCCAGCCCTGCTGGCGCGCGTAATCGGCCAGCACCTTGCCGCCATACAAACCTTGCTCCTCGCCCGACAGTGCGGCGTAGACCAGCGTCGCGCGGAACTTGTATTTGGACAGCACGCGCGCCGCTTCCATCAGCGCGGCCACGCCGGATGCATCGTCATTGGCACCAGGTGCGTCGCTGGTGAAATTCATGATGTCGCTCACCCGCGAGTCGAGGTGGCCGGTGATCACGATCACACGGTCGGGCTCGGCACTGCCGCGCTGGATGGCCACGATGTCCATCACCTCGGTGGGTTGCGGCACACGCGCGCCGGTGAAGGTTTGCGATGGCGTCACCACCTCCAGGCACCCACCGCAGTCCTTCGACAAGACAGCGAAGCGCGACTGCACCCAGCGCCTCGCCGCGCCGATGCCGCGCGTGTCGGACTTCGTATCCGACAGCGTGTGCCGCGTGCCGAAGCCCACCAGCTGGGTGATGGTGGCCTGCAACTCGGCGGGGCTCACCGCCGTCGACACCTCGTTGAACAGGGCCGCAGGCTCCGCGGCGTGGCTCGCAGCACCACAGGCAACGAGACACAGCGCGGCGAAAAAGGATTGTTTGAACAGCATCAGCACTCCAGACAACGGATGGAAAGGATCACGGCGAGGCAGGCCACACCAGGCTGCCGTTGAGAACCGGCTCGGCACGCAAGCGCTCGGCCGCGTAGTCGACGAACGCGCGCACCTTGACAGCGGCCTTTCGCCCGTCGGCCGACACCAGTTGAACCGGGATCGGCGGCGGCTCATGGTCAGCCATCACCACATGCAAGCGGCCGGCCAGCACGTCGCCCGCCACCTGGTACGAGAGCGCCCGCGCGAGGCCGTGGCCGGCCAGCGCCGCGGCAATCGACATCTCGCCGCCATTGCTGACCAGCCGCATCTTCGGGTGTACCTCTTCGCCATCGGACTTCGTCTTGCGACCCGGCGGATAGAACACCCAGCGCGCATCAACGGCACCGTGCTGCGAGAACCCGATCGCCTGGTGCTGCGCCAGATCGGCCGGCCGACGCGGCACGCCGTGCTCGGCCAGGTACTGCGGCGACGCGATCACCACGCGGCGCACGTGGCCCACGCGCACCGCGGTGAGCCCCGAGTCGGGCAGGTGGGCAATGCGCAGTGCGAGGTCGAAGCCCTCATCGAGCAGGTGCACGATCTGGTCGCTGAAGAAACTGCGCGCCGTGACCTGCGGGTGCTGCGCCAGAAAGCCGAGCAGCACCGGCGCCACGTGGATGCGGCCGAACATCGTCGGTGCGGTGATCGAGAGCAGCCCCTGCGGCAACGCATGCGCGCCGCTCGCCGAAGCCTCGGCCTCTTCGATCTCAGCCAAGATGCGTTTGCAGTCGGCATGGAAGCGCACGCCGGCCTCGGTGAGCACCACCGTGCGCGTGCTGCGCCGCAAGAGCTGCACGCCGACCTGGGTTTCGAGCGCAGCGATCGCGCGCGTCACCGCCGGCGGCGACATGCCGAGCTGGCGCGCGGCCGGCGCGAAGCCGCGCGCGTCAGCCACCGCTACGAAGATGCGCATGCCTTCCAGCTTGTCCATGGGCGTGTATTCCTCTGCACGGAATTATCAAGTGCGCGCCGCGGGCGTTCTGTCTTCGCGGTGCGCTGGCTAAGGTCACGTCTTCTCATCGCCCCCCGAAAGACACCGCCATGCCACGACCCACCGCCCCCATCCGCGTGTACCACCACCCGCTCTCCGGCCACGCGCACCGCGTGCGGCTGTTCCTGTCGCTGCTCGAGTTGCCGTTCGAAGCGATCGAGATCGACATCACGAAAGGCGAGCAGAAGCACCCCGAGTTTCTGTCGCTCAACGCCTTCGGCCAGGTGCCGGTGATCCAGGATGGCGATGTCACCCTCGCCGACAGCAACGCCATCCTCAGCTACCTGGCGATCCGCTATGACGACTCTGGCCGCTGGTTGCCGCGCGACGCCGTCGGCGCGGCGCAGGTGCAGCGCTGGCTGTCGGTGGCCGCCGGCCAGTTGCTCAACGGCCCGGGCAATGCGCGCGTGAACGTGTTGTTCGGGCGGCCGCAAGACCCGCGCTGCGGCGACATCGCCAGCGCGTTGTTCAAGCGCATGGATGCGCACCTGGCGGCCCAGCCCTTCCTCGCCGGCACGCACGCCACCATCGCCGACATCGCGCTCTACACCTACACCGCCCATGCACCTGAAGGCGGCGTGTCGTTGCAGCCCTATGCGCAGCTGCGCGCCTGGCTCGGTCGCATCGAAGCACTGCCGCACTTCATCGGCATGGCGCGCAACAAGGCGCTGGCTTGACCATGGACGCGAACAACACCGTGCACCCCGGTGAACGCGAAGTGCAACTGCGCGCAGGGGTGCACGAACGCTCGTCCTACGTGATGCAGCACGTGATTCGCGACGCGATGCCCGAGCAGCACGCCGAGCTGTTCGAGAAGCTGCCGACGCTGCTGGTAGGCAGCCTGGATGCGCAGCGCCGGCCGTGGGCGTCGGTGCTCGCCGGCAAGCCCGGCTTCGTTCGTGCGCCGAATGCACAGCACCTGGTCATCCACGCATTGCCTGGCACAGGCGACCCTTGGTCGCTGCACATCGACCAGCCGCTCGGCCTGCTCGGACTGGAGCCGCACACGCGCCGGCGCAACCGCATGAACGGCACGGTGGTCGCGATCGAAGCGCGAGGCTTCGCGGTCGAGGTGGACCAGAGCTTCGGCAACTGCCCGAAGTACATCCAGGCACGCGAGCCGCGCTGGGTCGATCGCGGCGTGCCGCCACCCGTTCACGTCGAGCATGCCCAACTCAGCGCGGCGGCTCGCCGATTGGTGAGCCAGGCCGACACACTGTTCATCGCCTCAGCCGCACCGCAAGCGCGCGGCCACGCGGGAGCTGACGGCGTCGACGTGTCGCATCGCGGCGGTCTGCCGGGCTTCGTGCAGGTGAGCAACAACGCCGACCGCGCCACCGTGCTCGCGATCCCCGATTACCGCGGCAACAACTTCTTCAACACCCTGGGCAACCTGGCCGCGCACCCGTACGCCGGGCTGCTGTTCATCGACCACGACAGCGGCGATCTGCTGCACCTCACCGGCCGCACCGAGATCGTGTGGGGCGAGCAAGACGGCCAGCGCGAGATCCGCTTCACGGTGGATGAAGGGCGCTTGCGCGAACGTGCGCTGCCGCTGAGCTGGTCACCGCCCGAATACGCGCCGCAGTTCACCCAGGCGACCTGACACCCAAGCGATTGCAGTGGTGATCCACCTGACCAAGCGCATGGCGATGCACCTCATCAAGCACCAGATCGCGGCCACCGCCATTGCCCCGGGCGCTGAACCGACCTGAAGGCCCCACACCGCGGCCCGGCGCGCCGCCTGCGGCTATGCTTGCGGCCCGATCCCAGCGCCGCCGCGAGCCCATGAAGAGAATCGATCCCAAGGCGGTCTTCATCGCCATGCTGCTGTCGCTGCTGCTCGGCCTGGTCGGCTCCAATTTGCTGACAGCCGCCTTCAGCAGCGAGCTGGACAGCAGCATGGGGCCCGAGCAGGTCTCGGCAGCCTTGCTGCAGCACACCGACTTCCTGCTGGTCCTGTTGTTTCTGGACGCGATCACGACCGCGGTCGGCGGCTACGTCGCCGCCCGCCTGGCACGCGGCTACCCCTATTTCAATGCGCTGGCGATCGGGCTGCTCGGCATCGCACTCGGCATCGTGCTCGGAGTGCTGCTCGGCAGCGACGTGCCGGGCTGGGTCGACGCCATCTCCTACATCGTCACCGTGCCCGCGGCCCTGTTCGGCGGGAACCTGGGCAAACGTCGAAACGAATGAAACAAATGGCGGGCGCTGATGAAACGCAGGGCCAACGGCGGGAGCACACAGTCGCTCTCAGTCAACCGCCCTCCGGAGATGCCATGAGCGACGCCCTCTTCCTGCCCCGCGAACTCTTTGCCCTCTCATCTGCCCCCGCATCCGCGCAGCCGGCCGTCGCACGACTCCCGGCCACCGCCTCGCGCCGCGCCGTGAACTTCGTGAGCGGCGAGGCCGTGGCGGCCGACCTGCTGCAGGCGCTGGCACCGGCCACCCCGGTGCCGCAAGCGGCCGCCACCGAGCGCCGCCGCAAACCACGCCCAGCCAGCGCCCGCGGCGTGGACCTGTTCATCGCCTGATCGCCGCTGGCGGTGGCACCGCGCAAGCAAGCCTCAATCCGCTGAATCGAGGTTCACCCTCACGCGCTGCAAGAGCGCGAGCAATTGCCTTTCCTCAGTGCCGCTCATGCCCGACACGGCCTTGGCATTCAAGCGCCGGGCCTGTTGCCTCAGCGTGCGAAGCACAGCCTGGCCCTCGGTCGTGAGCGTCAGCTTCACGCTGCGCCGGTCGTCTTCACCCACTTCGCCCAACAGCAGCTCACGGTCGCGCAGACCCTTGATCAGCCGCGCGAGCTGCGCCTTGTCTCGCCCGCTGTGCTGCGAGAGCTCGCTCTGCGTGGCGCCGGGGCGGTGCCCGATGAAGCCGAGCACCTTGCTTTCCATGTGGGTGATGTCGTATTGCCCGTCGCGCAGCACCTGGTACTGCTGCGAGCGGTACTGGTGCATGACGGCGTGGACGAGGTCGAGCACCTCGTCTTTGTGGTCTTCTTTGCAGTCATCCCTCCTGCCTTTGCCGGATTGGTTGACATTGTCATTTTGTTTCACCATGATGGGACATATTGTCAACCATTTGAAGAACACTCTGCCATGAGCATCGAAGCTTCCACCCGCCGCGTTCAACGCGTGCAGCACGAGATCAAGCGCCGCGAACTGAAGGTCGTGCGCGTGAGCGAGATCAGCCCCAACGTCCGCAGCGTCACCTTTGCCGGCGAGTCGCTCGTCGATTTCGTCAGCGCCTCGTTCGACGACCACATCAAGCTGATCCTGCCGACCGACGGCCAACCGGTGATGCGCGACTACACCCCGCGGCTGCACGACGCGGCCGCCCGCGAACTCACGCTGGAGTTCGACCTGCACTCCACCGGCCCGGCCGCCCGCTGGGCCGCGCAAGCGGTGCCCGGCTCGCAAGCCACCATCGCCGGCCCGCGCGGCTCCTTCATCATTCCGATCGACTACGAATGGCACCTGCTGGTCGGCGATGAAACTGCCCTGCCCGCCATCGCCCGCCGGCTCGAAGAATTGCCGGCCGGCACGAAGGCGATCGCCGTTCTGCAGGTGCGCGACCCAGCCGATCGCCGCGCCCTTCAAAGCGCGGCCGACCTGCAGCTGCACTGGGTGGACGACACCGATGCGCTGATCGCCGCCATCCGCGCACTGCCGCTGCCCTCCGGCGAAGGCTATGCCTGGTGCGCCGGCGAGGCCGCCGCCATGGCCACGCTGCGCCGCGTGCTGGTCGAAGAGAAAGGCCACGACCGCCATGCCATTCGCGCAGCGGCGTACTGGAAACGCGGTGCCGCCGCACACCACGAAAACCTGAACTGAGAGGTACGCCATGCCCCGCACGCTGAAGCTCACCGACACGCTGTACCAGTACGTGCTCGACCATTCGCTGCGCGAGCATCCGGCGCAGACGGCCCTGCGCCAGGTCACCGCCCGGCACCCTCACTCGGGCATGCAGATCGCGCCCGAGCAGGGCCAGTTCATGGCGATGCTCATCAAGCTGCTGGGCGCACGCCGAACGATCGAGATCGGCGTCTTCACCGGCTACAGCGCGCTGAGCGTGGCGCTCGCCCTGCCCGACGACGGCCGCCTGCTCGCCTGCGACATCAGCGACGAATACACGCGTATCGGCAAGCCCTTCTGGCAGCAGGCCGGCGTCGCGCACAAGATCGACCTGCAACTCGCGCCCGCGCTGAAAACGCTAGACGCCCGCCTGGCCGCCGGCGAGGCCGGCCACTACGACTTCGCCTTCATCGATGCCGACAAGAGCAGCTACGACGCCTACTACGAGCGCTGCCTGCAGCTCATACGCACCGGAGGGCTGATCGCCATCGACAACACCTTGTGGGGCGGCGACGTGGCCAAGCCGTCGAACAGCGCAGACACCACCGCGCTGCAAGCGCTCAACGCCAAGCTGCACCGCGACGAACGCATCGACCTCTCGCTGCTGCCGTTCAGCGACGGCGTCACGCTGGCCCGCAAGCGCTGAGCTGTGGGCAAGTCTGTGGGCAAGTCTGTGGGTAAGGCTGTGAGCAAGCGGTGCGCCGGGTGTTGACAAGGCACCGGGGCGCTCACAGCCTCACGAAGTACGGAATCGCCGAGATCACCACGCCAACCACGACGAGAACCACCGTGTTGGAGATGAAGTACGGGACCACCATCAGCACGAGTCCGCTGACCAGCGGCACCACCGCTCGCTGCTTCTTGCCGTACAGAAAGTAGCCCAGCCCGATCGAGCCGAAGATCACACCGAGGACGAGCAGCGAGGTACTCATGAGTCTTTTGCCTTGAAACGCTGAGTCAGTGTTTTCATGAGGCTATCGAATGTTCGCGGCCCGTGTCTTGGCTTCTTCCAAGGTCGGCACCCCAAGCGCTTTCCGGTCCTCGTCCGACACGGCCGTCTCATTAATCATGTACAGCTGCCATGTTTCGGAGTCCTTGGGCTTGTTGAACTGGTCCGTACCACTGCGGCTTTCCAAGTCGCATCATGATCCGGTCCCATGCAGCGGCAGTGAGCCAACGCGCCGGCGAGCGGCCTCGTGCACGGCCGGAAACTCGGCCAGCAGGAAAGTGAAGTTGCTCATGCTCCTCCTTTGCCGTTGAGCGCGCGCTCCGCCGTCGCCAACTGTTGAATCAAGTCATCGAACGACGGTGGCTCCGCTAGAAACATCGGCAGCATCTGCGCATAGTCTCGCGCCAGCGCAGCGTGCCGCGTAGGCGGTGGCACCAGCCGCAGGCTGCCGGGGCGTGCCGTGTCGTAGTTGGGCCCAGCTCGACGCGAAGAAGCGGCTCTTGTGCTGGATCACATCGCCCAGCAAGTCGAGCCGCGCCAGCGCCGCATCGCGCTGCGTGTGCTGCCACAGCGAAGCAAAGTCAGCGTAGTGGCGTGCAAAGCGGTCGCGGATGGCCAGCTCCGCGGGCCGGTGGTACTCGGCATGCAGGATGGTCGCCTTCTCCCAGAAGGTGCGCTCCAGCGCGAGCGCCACCACGCTGGCTTGCAAGTCGTCGAAGGCGGTGGCGAGCGTGGTGCCCGGCGCTGTAGCCAGCATCGCGGTGATGACACGCACCTCGGCGGGCTGCTGGTTGGTGAGCGCGCCGAACTCCAGCTTCACCTGCTTGGCGATGTAGCCACCGGCCTGCGGCAGGACCGACGGGTAGTTGAACAGCAGGTTGGGCGTGACGGCGTTGGCGTCGAGCTCGTAGCTCAACCACGCTCCCGTCGACGGTGCACCGAGCGCCGATCGAAACGCGTCCTCCAGCGCCGGCTGAAAACGTTGCGCCACGCAGCGCTCGCTCTCTGCCGCCAAGGCCTGCATGCGCTTGCGGCGCTGGCTGGCTGGCTGATGGAGCGTCGTTCAGCTCCTTCTCCGTGAAGTCCAGCGCCGTGGGCGACACCGCAAGGTCGATGTCTTCCGAAAAGCGCTGGATCGCCGCATGCACTTTCGACAACGATGTGCCGCCCTTGAACACCACATGCGGCGCCACCTCGGGCGCGGCGAACAGGTGGCCCAGCGCCCAGCACACCCAGAAGTCTTTCTCCACGATCACCGGCCCCACGCCCAGGCGGCCCGCCACCTGGTTGACGATCAACGCGCGCTCGACCGGTGGCAAGGTGGCGAAGCCCGCCATGCTTCAGCCCTTCCTGGCCTTCTTGCGCGGCGCAGGCGCAGGGGCCGCCGGCCCGGCAATGAAGCGCAGGTGCGGGTGCATCCAGGCGGGTGCCAGCGGCAGGTCTTTCAGCAGCTGCGCGCGGTCGGCCGCCGAGAGCGTGTCTTGCAGGTGCGCAATGCGCTTGGACGTGACCTGCGCCTTGCCCACGCTGCGCAACGCGGCGAACACCAGCTGGCTCATCGGGCTGGTGCTGCGCGCCTGGCGCGGCGGGCGGTTCTTCAGCTGCACGGTGAGCGTGCCCACCTTCACGGTGCGGCTGGGGCCATCGGTCTCGTACACCGCCCGCGCCGGCACCTGCTCCGACAGGCTCAGCAGGTTGGCCGCCATGGCCTGTGAGGGTTGCACCCGCGCGCCATCGCGCCGCGCCAGGGCCTGGGCGATCTCGTCGGCCGTGGGCAGCAGCTCACCCAGCAGCGCGTGCTGGCGCGGCACGCCGTACAGCCCGCGCGCCAGGTGGCGCAGGCTGCCGGCTCGCACCAGACGCATCAGCGCCATGCCCACGCCGTGCGGCGTACCCAGGTCCAGAAAGTCGAACGGGGTGTAGACGCGTGCCTGCTCGGCCTTGCCCGCCTTGGCAATGCGCCGGCTGATCAGCTGCGTGATGCTGGCCGTGCCGCTGGGAGCTGCAGGCGCCGCCGCGCCGCGGCGGGCGGCAGCGGCACGTGGGGGCAGGGCGGCAGGCGCAGGGGCCGTGCGGCGAGGGCTGGGCATGGTGCGCAGTGTGGCGCCGGCGCGTTAAAAAAACAAGGCGACTTTTTTAACGCAGAGCCGGTGGCTCGTGTCCGAAGAATGCGCAGGATTTCGGACAGGAGCGCTGCGGGAGATGGCTGCTCAGAGTTCGCCGGTGAGCATGAGGTTCAGGCCGTGGGGAAATGACAGGGGTGAAATGCAGCGGCATCACTTTGGCCGCCTTGCAGACCCGATTACTCCCGGGTAATTACTCCCGGGTAATCCGATGGGGATTGTGCCGGTGGCATGTAGCGGTATCGGGTTACCAGGGCCGGGCGTTTGTCGGCGACTCGCTGCAGTGGATTCCCGCTTTCGCGGGAATGACGGTGGCAGCACGGTCGATCGGTTCACCGAACAAGACGCCAGTGCCCTTCCGACTCCACCGCCACCCCATCCACATGCAGCTTGCCCAGGTGCGCCAGCAGCGACCTTGCCGCTACCGGCAGCAGGCGCGGGTCGACGTCGTCGTAGACGATGGGCAGCAACTGCTCCAGCGTGGCCGGGCCGTGCGCTCGCACGATCTGCAGCACCTTGGCCTCGCGCTTCAGGCGGTGGTCGATCACGGCCTGCATGGCTTTCTGCGGTTGCGCCATCAGGAAACCGTGGCCGGGGGCCAGCCATTCGATGTCTTCGTGCAGCAGGCCGCGCAGCGAGGCGATGTAGGCGGCCATGTCGCCGTCGGGCGGGTTGATCACGACGGTGGACGCCTGCATCACGTGGTCGCCGGTGAAGAGCGTCTTCTCTTCCTCCAGCAGGTAGCACAGGTGATTGGACGCATGGCCTGGCGTGTGGATCACGCGCAGCGTGGCCTGTGGGCACACCTCCAGCCGCTCGCCGTCACGCAGCACGCGGTCGGGTGCGAAGCTGCCGTCTTGCTTGTGGGGATGGTCGGGCAGGCGGCCCAGCACCTCGGCGTGGGTGTGCTGCTGGAGCAGCACCGCCGCGGGCGAATGGTCCAGGTGCGTGTGCGTCGCGAGGATCCAGCGGATGCGGCCGGGCGCCGCCTTCAGCACGGCCTCGACGTGCTCGGGCAGCGCAGGGCCCGGGTCGATCACGGCCCACTCGTTGCGCGCGCCACCACCGACGAGGTAGGTGTTGGTGCCGGGGCCGGTCATCACGCTGGCGTTGGCTGCCGTCACGCGGATCACATGGGGCGACAGCTTCACCGCACGGCCGGGCACGATCTCGTACGACGCCGTGCCGTGGCCCAGCGGGTCGATGCGGCCCATCTCGGCCCACGCGAATTCGGTCGGCAGCACCGGTCGCAGGCCCTGGCTGCCGTTTCCGATGCGCGGGTTGATGAGGCTCACCTCGCGCGGCTGGCGCGCCCAGGCCATCAGCGCTTTGGCATTCTCGAAGCGCGCAATCGCACTGAGCGTGGCACGCGTCGGGCCCATCAGCTTGAGCGAATCGCTGCGCGCCAGCGCCTCGCTCGGGCGCAGCCATTCCATCGCGACCATCTCGACGCCGTCGTGCTCGGCGGTCTGCGCAGGCGGCACAGCGGTCACGAAGAAGCGGGTGTTGTAGCGCTTGGCACGGCCGAGCGGCGTCATCCAGTGGCTGAAGTATTCGAGTTCGCCGACGGCCAGCCTCAGGCCCTGCGATTCGCACAGCTCGGCCAGCGTGCGCTCGCCGTGGTGCAGGGGGCCGCGCCAAGCGTTGAGCCGTTCGCCGGCTTCGCCTTGCAGGTTCACCAGCCGGCCACTGCCGTCAGTAGCGAACAGCAGGCCACACTCTTCGAAGCACTCGCGGATGCCGGCGACGTACGCGTCGAGCCCGCCTTCGGGCAGGGTCAGCTTGGCGCTCGCCGCCACGTCGTCGATGCCGTCGCAGTACGCATAGCATTGCCGGTCGGCGGGGTCGATGGTGCCGCCGGGGAAGACCCACGCGCCGCTGTTGTGGTCACCGCGTTCGGCGCGGCACAGCAGCAACACCTGCATGCCACCGGGCGCGTCGCGCACCACCACCAGCGTGGCGGCAGGCCGGGGTGGGCGGTCGGCCGTGCTGTGGTCCAGGGGCGTGGCTTCGTGCGGGTTCATGGCATCACTGTGGCGAATCGACGGGAGGCCGCAAGTCTGGCATTCCCGCGTCGCCAAGGCAGCGGCGGGGTTGCTGCCGGGGTTCGACAATGGCGCCGCGTTGCCCCAACGAATGCGAAAGCGAAAGCCATGTCGATCATTCTCGTCCGCCACGGTGAAACGCCGCTCAACGTGGCTCGCGTGCTGCAGCCGACCGACACGCCGCTCAGCGCCACCGGCATCGCCCAGGCCGAGGCGGTGGCGAAGCGCCTGGCCGGCCTGCAGTTGGCCGGCATCGTCAGCAGCGACCTGCCGCGCGCGCTGAGCACGGCGCAGGCCATCGCGGCAGCCACCGGCCTGCCGATCTCGACCACCGCGCTGCTGCACGAGCGCAACTTCGGCGACCTGCGCGGTCAGTCCTACGACACGCTGGGCTTCAACCCGCTGACGATGACTGAGGCACCACCCGGTGGCGAATCGGCGGGCCAGTTCAGCGAGCGCGTGGCACGGGCCTTCGCACACGTCGTCGCGCTGCGCGCCGCATTGCCCGGCAGCCTCGCGGTGGTGACGCACGGCCTCGTGATCCGCGAGCTGTTGGCGAACCACCTGTCATCGGCCGAGAGCATGCCGATGAAGATCGGCAACACCTCGGTCACCATCGTCGCGGCCAACGCTCCTCACGGCGTGGAGCTGCTCGATTGCACGCGCCACCTTGGCGACGGCACGCAGCACAAGGCCGGCAGCTTGTCAGGCGGTTGACATGCCGTTCTTTCGCGATGTATCACCGCCCCTACGCTGACAACGGAAAAGCCATCATGAGCGCCACCCACCCCGCCTACGAACGCGCACTGCACGAGTTCCAGTGCTTCACCGGCGACCCGGTGGCCAGCGTCAACGCCGCCCTCGCGGAGCAGCCCGGTCTCGTGATTGGCCAAGTGCTGCTGGCCTACATGTACCTGCTGAGCACCGAGCGCGCCGCGGTGGCCGTGGGCCACAAGCCCACTTCTTCGAACGAACGAGGCCACCTGGCCGCCGTCGAGCACCTGGTACACGGCCGCTGGCACGCCGCCGCACGCGTGCTGGAAGACGTGTCGCTCGACCACCCGCATGACGCACTGGCCTTGCAGGCTGGCCACCTGATCGACTTCTACACCGGCAATGCGCGCATGCTGCGCGACCGCATCGCGCGGGCGCTGCCGCAGTGGTCGGCCGGCATGCCGGGCCACCATGCGCTGCTCGGCATGCACGCCTTCGGCCTGGAAGAAACCGCCGACTACGCCGCCGCCGAGCGTGCGGGCCGACAGGCGCTCGAACTGGAGCCGCTGAACGCCTGGGCCCACCACGCGGTGGCTCACGTGATGGAGATGCAAAACCGCCGCGAAGAAGGCATCGCCTGGATGCGCAGCCGCGCGCCGCACTGGTCGAAGCAGAGTGCGATGGCGGTGCACAACTGGTGGCACATGGCGCTGTACCACCTGGGCCTCGATCAGGTCGACGAAGTGCTCGCGTTGTTCGACGCCCCCATTCACGGCGCCCGTTCGCCGTTGGCGCTGGACCTGGTCGATGCATCGTCGCTGCTGTGGCGCCTGCAGTTGCGCGGCGTCGACGTGGGCGAGCGCTGGCACAGCGTGGCCGACGGTTGGCTGCCGCTCGCGCGCGACGCCGGCCACTACGCCTTCAACGATGCGCACGCGATGATGGCCTTCGTCGGCGCGCATCGACACGCAGATGCCGAAGCACTGCTCGCGGCACAGCGGTCAGCCCTGGATGCACCCGGCGACAACGCCGCCTTCACGCGCGATGTGGGCCAGCCGCTGTGCGAAGCGCTGTGGGCCTTCGGCCGTGCCGACCACGCCCGCTGCGTCGAATTGCTGCGCCCGTTGCACGGCCAAACCCACCGCTTCGGCGGCAGCCATGCGCAGCGCGATGTGATCGACCTGACGCTGATCGAAGCCGCGCGCCGCGACGGGCAACTGGCGCTGCACCGCGGCCTGCTGGCCGAGCGCGCACGGCCTCACTGAGCGGGCTGTGCCCGAGGCGCCTCGACCACCAGGTCGCTCTCGGGCCGCGCCACGCAGGGCAGGATGAAGCCTTCGCGCTTCTCGTCGGCGCTCAGGCCCGGCCATTCGATCGCGTAGCTCACGCGGCCGTCGGCCACGCGGCACAGGCACTCGCGGCAGGTGCCGTTGCGGCACGAACTGGGCAGCACCACGCCGGCCTGGCGTGCCGACAGCAGCAGCGGCTGGCCGGCCGGTGCCTCGAACCGGCGGCCGAGTTCGACAAGCGTCACGAAGTAGTGCATTGCGTCACCGGTTTCGCTCATCGGCCAAGTACAACACGAAGCTGCTGCAGATAATGCTTGCAGACCGGAAGCCCACCATGCACACCCTCTGCCGCCCACGCTCTTTTCTTGCCGCACTTCTCGCTGCACTTGCCTGGGCTGCCGCGCTGGCCCTGCCCTTGACGGCACCCGCGCATGCCGCGACCCAGGCGCCTGCCGCCAAGGCCAAAGCCGCTGCGCCCAGCGGCTACCGCATCGGCAAGGCGCCCGACTGGGTCAAGCCCATCAAGGCGTCACCGCCCAGCACGGCACCGGCGAGCGGCGGCCTGGGCTACCGCCTGCTGCTGGTCGACACGCAAACCCTGATCGGTGCCGACTCGTCGGAGCAGACCTACGTCCGCAGCCGCTCCACCGCCACCGAGGCCTCCGGCCTGCAGGTCGTGTCCAAGGCCGAGCTGTACTTCAACCCGGCCTACCAGGCGCTCACGGTGCACGAAGCCGTGGTGATCCGCGACGGCAAGCGCCTCGACCGGCTGAAAGACGCGCGCATCGAGATGCTGCGCCGCGAAGAAGGACTGGAGAACCAGACGCTGACCGGCCTGCAAACGCTGCTGGTGGTGATGAACGACGTGCGCGTGGGCGACGCGGTCGAGGTGGCCTACACCCTGCAAGGCAGCAACCCGATCTTCAAAGGCCACTTCGCCGAGGTCTACCAACTGGGTTTCATGGCGGCGGTCGACGAGCTGCACCTGCGCATCGACTACCCGCAGGGCCGCGTGCTGCACACCCGCGGCATCCGCTCCGACGCCGCGCCCGAGCTGAGCACCGAAGGCGGCCACCAGGTGATGCAGGTCACGCGCCGCAACGTGCCCGCCGTGGTGCCCGAAGAAAACGTGCCGCCGTGGTTCAAGGTGTTCCCGGCCCTGCACGTGAGCGACTACGCCGATTGGCAGAGCGTGGCCACCTGGGCCGACGACCTGTTCGCCAGCCCCGGCGAACTGGGGCCTGAACTCACGGCGCGCATCGAGGCCTGGCGCACCAAGGGCCTGCCACGCGAGCAGCTCGCCTCCGAGGTGCTGGAGTTCGTGCAGGACGAAGTGCGCTACTTCAGCGTGAGCCTGGGCGAAAGCTCTCACCGCCCCAAGGCACCGGCGCGCACCTACGCCGAGCGGCTGGGCGATTGCAAGGACAAGGTGGCCTTGCTTGACGCCATCTTGCAGCGCCTGGGCTTTGATGCGCGGCCCTCGCTGATCTCGATGCACCGCAACCGTGGCGTCGCCGACTACCTGCCTTCGCACGACCAGTTCGACCACGTCATCACCCAGCTCAAGCTCAACGACACCGTCTACTGGCTCGACCCGACCATCCAGAAGCAAGGCCGCCAGCTCGCCACGCGCGGCCAAGTGAACTACGGCATGACGCTGGTGGTCGACCCGCGCAGCACCGCATTGACGCGCGTCGAGCCCGCGGCGGCCAAGCTGCAGGGCCTGGAGTTCGACTCGGTGTGGGACGCCTCGGACCTGCGCCGCGCCGCGCAGTTCACCACCACGCTGCGCGCCCGCGGCATCTCGGCCGAGAGCTGGCGCAACAGCCTGAGCGCAGGTGGCGTCGACCGGCTGGCCAGTGCGCTCGCCGGTGCCTATGCGCGCGTGCTGCCGGGGCTCAAGTCGACCGACGCACCGGTGGTGCGCGACGACCGCGACACCAATGTCTTCGAGCTGGAGCTGAAGTACGAGGCGCCCGGCTTCGGCCAGTACGACCGCGGCGCGCTCGCCGTCGAGGTGCCGGCGCTCGAGGTGCTGGACTCTCTCGTCGGCCCGCGCGAAGCCAAGCGCGAGATGCCCTATGTGATCGACCAACCGCGCCAGGTGAAGCAGCGCCTGCGGCTGATCGCGCCGCGCAAGTTCACGACACAGCCGCCGGCGCCCACCGAAGTCGGCGACAAGCATTTCAACCTCGCGGTGCGTTATGACGTGACGGGCAACACGCTCGACTATGTGCTCACCTACGACCGCCGCGCCGAAGAAGTACTGCCGAACGACTTGCCCAGCTACCGCGAGCGCGTGCAGACCGCGCGCAAGCTCGGTGGCGTGACGGCGCGCCTGCCGTTGCTCGACTTCGACAGCCTCAACAGCGCCTATTCCGACATCGAGAAGCGCGTGCGCCGCAGCCTCGGCCAGCAGAGCGACACGCTGCGCGAGATCGTCATGCGGCAAGAGCTCGAGCGCCTGCTGGCCACCGAGACGCTCACGCGGGCCGGCCCCGACAGCCCGCTGGCCGGCGCCTTGCTCGAGCGCCGCGCCATCGCCAACAGCATGCTCGCCGACTTCAACGCCACGCTGTCAGACGCCGACCAGGCCCTCGCTGCCGCCCCCGAGGTCGGCTACTCGCACTACACGCGCGGGCTGGCCCTGATGTCGCTCGGCCGCACCGACGAAGCAGTGACCGAGCTGCAGCAGTTCAAGAACCCGAGCAGCCGCGCCATGCTCGACCGCAGCATCGGCAACGCGCTGTATTACCAGGGGCAGTTCGCGCAGGCGGAGCAATCGTTCCGCCAGGCCGCACAAGACAGCTCGGGCGACGACCGCGTGTTCGCACTGACCTGGCTCTACCTCGCGGCCGAGCGCACCGGCGGCAAGGGCAAGGCCGCCGTCGGCCCCTACCTCGAAGGCGTCGACAAGGCCGCCTGGCCCGGCGTGCTGGTGCACTACCTGGCCGGCAACGCGAGCCAGGACGACCTGCTCAAGACCGCGCGGCAAGACAAGCGCATGGAGCGGCTCAACCTCACCGAAGCGTACTTCTACGTCGGCCAGCAGATGCTGCTCACCGGCAAGCCCGACGACGCGCGCCGCATGTTCCAGCGCACCGTCGAACTCAACGCCACGCCCTACCGCGAGCACGCGCTAGCCGAGATCGAGCTGAAGCGCGCTGCCGGCACGCCGTAACTGCTCTGAAGCCCGCCCTGAACGCCATCGCCCCCGCCGTGCCCGCACCCAAACCCCTGCTGGGCGGCGACCTGCTCGCCGCACTGGCGGTGGTGCTGATCTGGGGCTCCAACTTCGTCGCGATGAAGCATTCGCTGCGCGACTTCACGCCCTTCCAACTGGGCGCCGCGCGCTACGTGTTCGCGGCCCTGCCCCTGCTGCTGTTCGTGAAGCGGCCGCAGCTGCCGGTGCGCTGGCTGGTCTGGTACGGGTTGGCGCAGGGCGTCGGGCAATTCGGGCTGGTGTTCATCGCGTTGCAGGTTGGCATGACGGCCGCACTCGCGTCGGTGCTGATGCAAACGCAGGTGTTCTTCACCACGCTGCTCGGCATGCTGCTGTTGAAGGAGCGCATCGGCGGGCCGCTGCGCGTGGGGCTCATGCTGGCGGCCGTCGGGCTGGGCTGCTTCGCGCTCAACTACGTGGGCGGCGGCAACGCGAAGCACGAGACCAGCCTGCTCGGGCTGGTGCTGATGCTCGGCGCCGCGTCGATGTGGGCCGTGGCGAACATCATCACGCGCAAGGTGCAGCAGGCCCACCCGCACTACGACGCCTTCCAGTTCGTGGTGTGGAGCAGCGTGATGCCCATCGTGCCGTTCATCTTGCTGAGCCTGCTGTTCGACGCGCCCGAAGCGCGCTGGCAATGGCTGCATGCGGGCGCCGATGCCTGGGCCGGCGCGGCCTACCTGGGCTGGGTCGCGACCATCGTGGCCTACGGCCTGTGGACCGTCCTGCTCAAGCGCCACCCGGCCAACCGCGTGGCACCCTTCAGCCTGGGCGTGCCCGTCATCGGGCTGGCTGCAGGCATCGTGATGCTGGGCGAAAGCGTCACGCCCTGGCAGTGGGCCGGCATCGGCTTCGTGGTGGCCGCGCTCGCGGTGGTGATGTTCGGCGGCGCGCTGTGGCGCAGGCGGACTTAACGCAACCGTTCGAGCAGCGCCATCGCCGCGGCCGGGTTGCGCTCTTTCGCGCCGCTGATGAAGAACAGGAACACGTCGCGCGGCTGCACGGATGGGAGCTTCGGCTCCACGCGCGGCAGCGCATCGGGCTCGCCGCCACCGGCCCAGGCCCGGGTGCACGCCGCCAACTGGTCCAGCGCGGCCGGCTCGAAGCCTTGCGCCAGGCTCGACTGCGAGCGCATCGTGCGCACGTAGGCGAAGTCGCCGGTGAGGTCGGCGAAGGACGGGTAGTCGTCGGAATCGGTGAACACCGTGGCCACCTTGTGCTGGCGTGCGAAGGCCAGGTACTCGGGTGTCTTGAAGCTGTCGTGCCGCACGTCCATCACATGGCGCAACGGCAGGCCCCCCACTTGTGAGGGCAGCAGCTTCAAGAAGGCGCCGAAGTCGATCGGGTCGAAGCGCTTGGTCGGCGCGAACTGCCACAGCACGGGGCCGAGTTTGTCGCCCAGCTCCGCCAGGCCGCTGTCGATGAACTTCCGGACCGACTCGCCTGCCTCGGCCAGCACGCGCCGGTTGGTCGCGAAGCGGTTGGCCTTGAGCGAGAACATGAACCCATCGGGCGTGTCCTTGCGCCACTTGGCGAAGGTGGCCGGCTTCATCGCGCTGTAGTAGGTGCCGTTGACCTCGATCGCCGTCAGCTTGCTGCTGGCGTATTCGAGTTCGCGACTCTGCGACCAGCCCTTGGGGTAGAAGTTGTCGCGCCAGGGTTCGAAGGTCCAGCCGCCGATGCCGATGCGGATGCTGCTCATCGCGCCCCCCAGGCCACAGCCGCAACGAGCCCAATCGCGAGCACGGCACACGCCCCCATCAGCAGGCGCGTTCGCACGCGAAGAATGTCGACCGCCTCGACGATGCGCGCGTTCTGCTCGGCCAGCGACTCCACCAGCCGCGCGGTGGCGCCTTGCTGTTCGGCGATCTGCGCCAGGCTGGCTTCGAGCTGCGACACGCGGTCACCCAGATCAACGTTGCCGGGCTCGGCCGATGCCGCAGGCACCTCCGTCTGCTGGCTGCGCGTGAAGATCTTGCGGGCGCCTTTCACGAGCCCCGGCGCCGCTTCGATCACGTCGCTCCAGGGGATGACTTTCAGTGCGCTCATCCAAGACAAGGCCATGGTGATGGCCTGCCGGCGTGAGGCCGGTCAGGCAGCCAGGAGTTTCGCACCACCGGGCGCTCACACGCGATAGAACTCCCCTTCTGCAGGGCCAGGGCAAGTCAGGCAGCGTGCACCTGGCCGCCATCGACGCGCACGCGGCCGCCAACGTGCAGGCCATCGAGCTGGGTGCGCTCGAAGGTGCGCATGTCGCCGTTGTCGAGCTTCACCTCGACGCGATAACCCACCACCTTCACGGCGCGGTCACGCTCGATCTTGTTGCCGAGCAAGGCACCGCCCACGGCGCCGACCACGGTCGCTGCGTCTTGCCCGCGGCCGTCGCCGACCTGATGGCCGGCCACGCCGCCCAGCACGCCGCCGGCCACCGCGCCCACGCCGCTGCCCTTGGGCCGCTCGGTCAGGGTTTCGATGTGGCTCACTTCGCCGAGGTTGGCGCTGACCACCGGCTTGGGCGGCACGGCGGTCGCGGTCGCCTTGGCTGGAGCAGCGGCAACCGCGGCGTCTCCGTTCTGCGGGCCGCAGCCTCCCAGCACCATCAGGCAAGCAAGAGAGATGGAGGCGAGCGAAGCGGTGGTGTAGTCGAAGGATTTGTTCATGAGGTGCTCCTGTTGTTGCTCTGGCCGCGACAGCTCGTTTCGGACGCCATCGCAGCAGCTGATGCATCCTCAGGTCGGCGGCCAATCGGGTCTGCCCGCCAAGCGCGCATCCGCGCCTCGGCCTGTGCGCTGCACCGCCGTAGGACATCGGCGCATGCCCGATGCGCGCATGTAGGCGCCGGACTACATGAGCTTGATCGTTCGCCTGATGGCAGCGGCGGCGCGGTCGATGGACGATCTCGCTCAATCACCCACGGCCTGCGGGCCACCCGAGGAGCAAGACCATGGCGAACGATGACGATTGGCTCGAAGACGTGCGGCGCTGGTACTACGGCGGCAGCCCGCCGGCGACGGACGGTGAGCACAACGCCGCCGCAGGCCACAGCGCCATCGGCTATGAAGCGGCCCAGCCCGCAGTGCAGGCCCGCCACTGGCCCGACGCGCCGCAGCCGAAGATCGACAAGCCGGCCTGAAGCTGCCGGCCCGGCTCGAAGGGGCGAGGCGCGGAGTTACCAGCTGTCGATGGGGACGGTGAGCCTGTCGCGCACCTTCGAGGATGCGAGCCCGTGCGCCAGCCAATGGCGCGTATCCGCCGGGTCGATCACGGCGTCGATCTCCAGCACCGCCGCCATGTTGACGGCCTTGCCGCGCTCGTATTGCGCGGCCACCAGCTTGTCGTAAAGCGCATCGCGCTCCGGCCCTTCGGCCGCCGCAGCCAGTTCCTTGCGATAACCCAGGCGCACCGCGCCTTCGAGCCCCATGCCGCCGAACTCGCCGCTGGGCCAGGCGGCCGTGAGCGTCGGCTCGTGAAAGCCGCCGCCGGCCATCGCCATCGCGCCCAGGCCGTAGCCCTTTCGCAGCACGAGCGCGAGAAACGGCACGCGCAGGTGCGCCGCGGTGACGAACATGCGGCTCACGTGGCGCACCTGCGCCTTCTCTTCGATCTCGGGCCCGACCATGAAGCCGGGCGTGTCGATCAGCGACACGATCGGCAGGCCATGCGCGTTGCACAGTTGCATGAAGCGGGCGGCCTTGTCGGCCGCATCGGCGTCGATGGCGCCGCCAAGGTGCACGGGGTTGTTCGCCATCAGCCCGACCGGTCGGCCCTCGATGCGCGCCAGCGCCGTGAGGATGCCGACGCCGAAGCCCGCACGCAGCTCGAGCAGCGAGCCGGTGTCGGCCACGCCGTTCATCACCTCGCGAACGTCGTACACGCGCACGCGGTTCTCGGGCAGGGCTTCGCGCAGGCGCAGCGGGTCGGGCGCCGACCAGCCGCTGGTGCGCCCCTGGAAGAAACCGAGGTACTGCCGCGCCGCCGCCACGGCCTGCGCCTCGTCGTCGACCAGCACGTCGATCACGCCGTTGCCGTGCTGCACGCTGCTCGGGCCGATCTGCTCCGGCGTGAACACGCCCAGCCCGCCACCTTCGACCATCGCCGGGCCGCCCATGCCGATGTTGCTGCCGCGCGTGGCGATGATCACGTCGCTGCAACCCAGCAGCGCGGCGTTGCCGGCAAAGCAGCGGCCGGCCGCGACGCCGACCACCGGCACCTGGCCGCTCAGCCGTGCGTAGCTCGCGAAGGTGTGCAAGTCCAGCCCCGCCACGTGCGGCGAATCGGTGTCGCCGGGCCGCCCGCCGCCGCCTTCGGCGAACAGCACCACCGGCAGCTTCTGTGCGAGCGCAATGCCGAGCATGCGGTCGGTCTTCTGGTGATTGCGCATGCCCTGCGTGCCGGCCAGCACGGTGGCGTCATACGCCATCACCACGCAGCGCGCGGCCTCTTCACCGAACTGCGCGCCGTTGATGCTGCCGATGCCGGTGACCATGCCGTCGGCCGGCGTGTTCCTGATCAGATCATCGAACGGCCGGCGGCGTGTCTGCGCGGCGAAGGCCAATGCGCCGTACTCGGTGAAGCTGCCTTCGTCGCACAGGTCGGCGATGTTCTCGCGCGCACTGCGCATGCCCAGCGCGTGGCGCTTGGCCATGGCCTCGGGGCGCTGCGCATCGAATGTGAATGCATGGCGGTCGATCACCTCCTGCAGGTCGGCACGCAGCCCGGTGGCTTGCGGCGCCGCACCAGGCGCGTGGGCCACCGCACGCGCCACCTCTGTGACCGGGCCGAGCGTCACCAGCAGCTCGTCCTCGCCCACCAGTTCGCCGTTGCGGGCGGACACGGCCAGCACCTGGCCATCGGCCTCGGCGCGGATCTCGTGCTCCATCTTCATCGCTTCGAGCACCAGCAAGAGCTGGCCAGCGGTAACGCCCTCACCCGCAGCGACCGCGACGTGAACCACAGTGCCCGCCATCGGGGCCTTGATCGAGGCATGTGTCATGCGTGTCTTGGGTTTGTCTCCAACGCATGCAATGTAGCGGCCGAGGGGTGCAAGATGGTTTGCGACTGGCCCGCGGGCTGGTGACAGGGGGCGCCGAGATGCGGAGTACTGCTGTCGGCATGGCATTGGCGCGGTCACTGGCAGCCGTCAGATTGAGGAGCGCTGTCCACCCGTTGCAGCCCTCAGTCTCGCGAAAGCGACGGGCAGCAATGCAGCGGTTGCTGTCGTCCAGACTTTAGTGCGTGACCGTCCCCGCTTTCGATAACACAGCGGGCTCAGATCCAACACCACGATTGCTAGTGAGCGTGCGCAAGCCAGCCTTCGTCAGCAAGCCGGTGCCAAGCCAGCTTGATGTGATCGGGCTGCATGAGCAGCTTCTTTCGATCGTTCCAGTCGTGCACCGCCGTGATTGCTTCGTCGACCGAGCGTACGCCGGGCTCATGCGCGGCAACCCAGTGAACGGAGGCCAGCAGTTCCATGCCATACGACGACTGGTAGCCTTCGATTAGCCGCCCCACGCGCTCGACATGGGCGGACAGTGCCGCATGACCTTCATCTGCAATAAACGCCTCGGCTTCAGCAAGTGCGTCTTCCGTGGGTTCGATCTCTGCCTCGACAACACCGTCGCCCAGGCCGCGAATGAAGTGTCCTTCCATCGTGTTCAGTGCATGGCGCAGTGTGTCCGAGTACGGGCCGTAGTGGTGTTTCACAAACTGAAGCTTCAGCGGCTCGCCAGCCTCCTGCAGAAAGTACGCAAGCTTCTGAACCTCGATCTTGGACAGCCCGTAGCTCAACTCACGGTACGTGTCCAACACCTTGACGATCGCCGCCCGGCCAGGCGTCATGCGAGGGCGCTTGGTCCGCACCTCCATCGTCTTTGGATTCGGTGCCCCGCCCGGTTCGAAGAGTCGCACTTCAACATCAGGAAGCACTTCGAATGCAGCTTCGATCAGAGGCCGCACGTCAGCCCAGTCGAGACCACCGTTCCCGCAACCCAACGGCGGGATCGCAATTGACCGAATTCCCAGGCGCCGCACCTGCGCAACAAGATCAACCAGCCCGTCGCGAATGAACTCGATCCGCGAGGCGCCGCGCCAATGGTCCTTGGTCGGAAAGTTGACGATGTAATTTGGCTTCACCAGCCCACCGGAGTCGTGGATGAACATGCGGCCCGGCCGCACTTTCCCCGCCTTGCAAGTGGTGGCGTATTCGGCAAAGTTGTCAGGCCACTTGTTCTTGAACTGAAGAGCAATGCCTTTGCCCATCACGCCGACGCAGTTCACCGTGTTCACGATGGCATCGACGTCGCTCTGCTTCAGCAGATCGCCTTGAGTGGGCTTGATCATGATGGGCTGTCCTCAGAAGTACCAGGCCGGCATGATGTCGACCGTCAATGCTACGCCGGCCTGAGCCAGCAACGTCTGTACTTGCGCTTGCCGCGCGGCGTCTATCACGCCCAAGCGAGTCATGCGGTTGAGGGGCACATTGTCCCTCACCAGAAACTCGGCCTGCCGGCGCTCCATTCGGTCGGCGTACCGCGCAACGGCCGGGTTGTTCTGCCAGAACTTGCAGTAGCCGTCGAGCTGTGGCGCTTCTGTCATCAGGTCCCACGCAACGGCCGTGTCCAAGTGGGCGAGTTCGGTGTACGGGGTGCTGAAAGCCAGCGTTGCGTTGCGGTCATAGAAGACGAACGGTCGGCCCACGGCCACAACACTCTGCACGGTGGTTTCGAAGTGAACGATGTCCCCCTGCCGCCAATGACATCCTGCGACGCGTCCGCCGTTGATGGCGAAGAGCATCGGCGACCGCGGCGCGAAGTAAAAGGGCACGAAGTCGTGCACCAACCCACCCGGCGGATTGGGCACCGCACGCATGGCACGCGCTCCTTGGGCGCCTGCGTGAGCGATGTTCTGGTAGTTGATGCCAACCGCAGCACCACTGTTCTTCGACAACAGCGCCGCTGCGGCGACGATTGCCGGCAAGTTGGCTATCGCCGTGATGTGGAACAGACGCGTTGGCTGTGGAGCTGGCATCTATCAGCTCCCGGCCCCGGAGGCGGGCGTTGAGGCTGCCGCGCGACCCTCATACGCCATCAGGATCAGAGGTTTCGCTGCGTCCAGATCGGCCTGGGACGCCAGGGCCAGTTCCAAATCGCCCGTCCCCCAATGCCCTTGTTGCCTGATATCCCGCCCGTTCGAAGGCAGCGGCTGCACTTGATCGGGGTCGACGTGCAGGTACAGAAGTAACCGGGCCTTCTGGGGCACCACCGTCGCAAAGTTCTTCAAGCGCTTGAAGGCCACGTACAGCTTCAGCTCCTTGCGCTGCACGTCGTCACCCAGCGACAGTACATGGCCCTCAAGAGACGACATCAACTCTTTCAACTGGGGCGGAAGCACGGGCAGCCATTCGGCAAACGATCGATCCCCGGAACCGGCCTTCGCTGCCATGGGCTCGGCAGGTGGCAACTTCGGCGCCTTCGCAGCCTTGGCTGCCGAAGCGCGCCCGCCATTCGCGCTGGTGGCATTGGCCAGCTCCAGCAAGAGCAGTTCTTCGCCGAACCGCCGATAGCGGATCAGCTCGATGTTGCGGTTGATCTGCTGCACCGCATGGCCGTCGTACTTGGTGAAGTCGGCCGCGATGCACACCAGGCGCGGCGCAGTCCAGTCGATGGCATCGGCCGCCGGCTTGCCGAGCCGATCCATCACCAGCAGCTTGAACTCGGCCTGGTGGTCCATCAGCCAGTCCAGATAGAACAAGCCCTGGTTGATGACGTTCTCACCGACGGAGCGCTTGTACTCCAGGATGACGGGGCAGTTGTTTTCATCCACGCCGAGCGAGTCGATGCGACCCGCGTGGGTCTTGCCGGTGGAGTACTCCGTGGCCAGGAAGCGGATGCCGAGCAGGGTTTCGAGGTTCGCTTCGATCAGCGTCTGCAGCGGCTTCTCCAGGTCGGAGGCGTCGCCCTGAAGCTCGACGGCTTTGCCGGTCTGCAGGCGGAAGAGTTTGATGTCGCTCATGGCAAGTCGCAACGCAGAAGGCGCTCGTGAGTAGGCCCGCCGCGCAGTTCCTGGCGCAGCCAGGGCGCCTGCTGAAACGCGGGTGGCGGTTGGGTGGTGGTCGTGACGATGTACTGGAAAGCCGATGAAGACGCCCCCTCCAGACCGCTCACTACATCGAACAGCCGGTGGTAAACGCTGAGTCCCAGATCAGCCTCTCGGGGGCTGTCATGCAACAGGAACGCGGGCAGACGGGTGACGCCTTCCATGCTCATGCACATCACGGCCAAGTCGAAGGCGATCACCTTCAGTGACTCGATGGCGGCGGTGGAGCGCTCACCACCCCACTGAACGGCAAGCTTCAGCCCGTTGCCGTCCAGGCTGACTCGGCCCGATGCCGTGGGGCCTACCGCAGCACGGATCACCGCGTCGAAGTGTGTGGACAGTCGGGCAAAAACAGCGGCCTGCTGCTCGCGGAAAGCCACCAGGCGTTCGCGCTTGGCTTCGATCTGTTCCTGCAACTGCGCGGCCTGTGTTTGCGCCTGTTCCCAGGCGGCCCAGTCGTGCTCCAGACGCTGGATGTCGTCCATGTTCTTTTTGCCCTGCCTCCAGGCCGACGAGCGGCTGTCACTCAGCCCTTCTGCCCGGGTCAAGGCTTGCCGCAGAGCGTCACGCGCCGAACGCGCCGATGGCAGTTGTTGCTTCACCGCAGCAGCCTGCTGCTTCACCCCTTCGATCTCTGCCTGCTTGTCATTGATCTGCTTCTTCAGCGCTTCATACCGCTGACGCAAGGCAGCCAGGTCGGGCAATTCGCGCGACAGCTTGCACCCGTCTGCCAATACCCGGTCGATGGGCACTTCACAGACCTGGCAGGTGGGCACCTCTGCATCACGCACCTGCACTGAACTGCCTGGCAACTCGGCGCGGATTTGCCGCAGCAGCGATTCGTGCAGCGGCAGGCTGCTGTTCAAAACCGCCAATTGCTTTTCCAGCTCGGCAACCTGTTGTGCGGCATCGCGCGTCTGCTGCCGCAAATTGCCCAGATGCGACACATCCACGGCTGGGTCGACCTTCGCAGCCTGCGCCAACTTCTGGCGGGAAGTCTGGCGCAGCACATCAAGGCCCAGGCGTCCCTCGGGGACCTCAGTGGCCGCCAACCCAACCGCGCGCAACACATCAGCGCGCAGTTGCTCGCAAGCCCATTGCCAGCGTTCCAGCTCGTGGAGCTTGGCCTTGTGCGCATCTCCTTGCGCGTTGGCGGCGGCCTGCAGTTCGATCTCTTCCGGGGAAATGGCCGCGATCAGCACCCGCATCGCGTCTTGCAGGCGGCTGCGGGACATGGATCGGGTCGGCGACTCCGAGTCGGACTCGGCCGCGCGCCAGTCCAGCACGTGGTCGAAGCGGCATTCCTGGTCTCGCGTCAGCCAAGCCAGTGCCACCCGCCAAGCGTCATGCAAGTGGTCCACGGGCATCAGGCCCGCCACCTGGGTGGTGAGCACCTGCTGCTCGATGGCGTTGAGCAAGGGCGCCATGCCGGTGGGCTCGGTCAAGCGGTCAAAAAGCTGCTCAGGCAAAACCCCCTCGACCGCGAAGTGCCCCCGCCCAACCCCCAAGGGCCGCAGCACCGCCCACTGCGTGCTTTTCAGCATCACCTCGGCCGACACCCAGCCGTTCAAAAAGGCAGTGCCAATGCTGAGCCGCTGCTGCTCCGGGGCAAAGCGATCCTCGCCCAGGCAGTAACGCAGCAAGCGGCAGAACAGTGTCTTGCCCGCGCCGTGCCCCAACTCGCCCGCTTCACCCCGGCCACCCACATCGGCCGGGTCGGGGGACCAGATGAAGTTCAGGCCCGGCCGCAGCTCGATGCTGCGCACCGGAACGCCAGGCTCTTTCCAGATGGTGAGCCTGCGCACCCACAGCGCTGGTTGCTCGCCTCCCGGCGGCAGCGTGACTGACAACGGCGCAGGCCCGAACAGATCAGGCTGCGCGGGCATGGACAAACTCCAACGCCGAGGTTGCCAGCGAAGGCAATACAGCCTCAACGCCATGGGCCTGCAAGTAGGCCACCACCCAGCCGGCGCGGCCATCGGGCCAGCCTGCCGTGTTCACACTGGCCGCCCCGGGCCCGAGGGTCCAGGTGTCCTGCGAGCCAGAACCGGATTCGACCAGATCGCCACGCGCGCGCATGCTGGCGACAGCACGGCGCCAGCGGGTGTTGACGGCGGGCTGCAAGGTGGCCACTGCTGTCGCCAACGGCTCGGCTTCAGTGCCCACCAGGCGACGCCACTGCGCAGCGTGGTCGGCAGGCAGTGCGGCGGTCAAGAGGCGCGGCTGTAGGCACAGCACGGCAGCCAAGCGCGCTTGGCCCTGCAACATGGGCCGGCCCCAGGCCTTCAGCACGGCGATGAGCAGCGCCGCCGCTGCGTGCTCGTCCGCTGTTGCGCTGATGGCCCATGCGCCAGCGGGCAATGCATCCCAATCAGGCTGCGTGATTGGCAACACAGCGGGCGCGTCTGGCTTCTTGGTCCGAGGCTGGCCACTCGGTGCCTTTGTCCCCGCGGCCGGAGTCTTGGCGATGCGCTGGAGCAGAACGCTGGCAGGTTCGTCATTCGGGTCTTGCAGCGCCAATTCGCCGCGGAAGGCTTTGGCCAGCGTCAGCGGGGTGAGGCGCCGGGCCTCTTTGACGGCAGCGGCGTGGCGGGCTTCGATGTGGTCGGCGAGTTTGAAGAGGGCTTTGACGCGGCGGACGATTTCAATCTGCTCGTCGACAGGCGGCAATGGCAACGGTGCGATTTTCATCGAACCAACATTGAAATGCGCCTGGGCAACGCCAACTTGATTCGCGCGCACGAACTCTGCGGCGAAGGATGAGTTCATGACGATGCATCCGTAGTCCGATACCAATTCGGACGCTGGTCTCGCAATCACAAGATCCGAACAGTTCGCCTCCCTCAACTCCGGGGGGACAACGCAGCACACCCCCGGTGCTCCAGATCGGACTATTGCAAGGTCACCGGGGCGCAGTGATGACTTCGCGATTTGGCGATGGAAAGTATTGCTTACATACAAGAGGCCCTTTGGGTCAAATCTGAACGCGCGAACGTTCATCGACCTAAGAAACGGCACGCCCGTAGGCCTGTACTGGTCAGCCATCTTCCCGACATAGCCCACCGTAATTTCGGTGCAAACATCATCTTGATTAGCCCCCAAGCTCAGCGGCTCGAATGACACGCTCGGGTCGCGGGCCGGTGAGCGTGGAGGCGCGCAGCAACCGTGTGAGGATGGCCTTGAGGTCGTAGCGTCGATTGAATCGGTACTG